>Ga0207891_1001497_pt1 | contig 10393 bp, 6 predicted proteins | sample LinPmetageLP50_FD_184061 | JGI IMG/M metagenome (GOLD analysis project Ga0207891, IMG submission 184061) | Marine viral communities from the Pacific Ocean - LP-50 (SPAdes) | ecosystem: Environmental > Aquatic > Marine > Oceanic | place: Pacific Ocean | collected 2011-08-27 | reverse complement strand
CTATGCCAGTGTCTGGCGTGAAGACGGCTCCCCCTTGATGTGTATCTCGAAGGATCAGCAAAAAGCGCTGGCTAAGCATTTGAGTAACGAATACGGACAGGACATTCCAGTGGCGCTAGCCATGACTTATGGTGAGCCCACTATGGAGCAAGCAGGGCAGCAATTGCGTCAAGCCGGTGCGGAACGCTTAGTTATTTTGCCCTTGTACCCACAGAACTCATCGTCAACAACGGCGGCAGTACATGATCGTTATGCCAATGCGTTGGGGCCTTGCCCTCACATTCCGGCATCGCGTTGGATTACTGACTACCATGTATACCCTCTATACATTCAAGCCTTAGCGAATTCAGTGCGTGAGTATTGGCAAGCGCATGGTCGTGGCGATCGGTTGATGATGTCCTTTCACGGTATTCCTGAGCGCTATGAAAAGAAGGGGGATCCTTATCCGCGCCAGTGTCGCGCGACGGCAGCAGCGCTTGCAGAAGAACTGGGTTTGCAAGACGGCGAGTGGATATGCAGTTTCCAATCTCGGTTTGGCCGTGAAGAGTGGGTGAAACCTTATACCGATCACACCTTGATTGCTTGGGGTAATGAAGGTGTTGGGCGTGTTGATGTGATTAGCCCAGCGTTTGCGGCCGACTGCTTAGAAACTCTAGAGGAACTAGAGGTTGAAAACCGTGAAACCTTCATCCACGCCGGTGGTAAAGATTATCACTACATTCCTTGTTTAAACGATCGTCCTGACCATATCGCCATGATGGCTGCCTTGGTAAACGAAAACGCCGCAGGCTGGACGTCAAACTAACGCTTGCAAGATAGCCGCGTGAATCATTGCGGGGCTATCTTCTCTCCTAATCTCTCTATTTGAGCTGATTGAGCATCAAATCGTCTGTTTTGGTCATAGCACCCGTTCTATGCGTGTGAAATTATGAGCCCTTATTTTTTATCAATGATAAACAGCAGGCCTATTTTATGACTTCAGCCAGCGCTCAGCAGTCACGCATTGAATGCGAGATTCGTGGACACATAGCTTATGTGTATCTAAATCGTCCCGATAAGCTTAACGGCCTAGATATGGCGATGTTTCATGACATGGTCGCAACTGCAAAAAAACTGCGTAAAAATCGTTCTGTGCGGGCGGTTATTTTGGCTGCGCGCGGAGAATCATTCTGTGCTGGCTTAGATTTTAAATCAGTCAGTAAAAATCCAAGCATGCTGCCCAAGCTATTTTTACGCTGGCCGTGGCGTAAGCAAAACCTAGCACAAGAGATTGCCCATTGCTGGCGTGACTTACCTGTACCGGTTATTTCCGTTATTCACGGCAACTGCTTTGGCGGTGGTATGCAGATTATTCTGGCGACGGATTATCGTATCGCTCGTCCGGATGCCAACCTGTGCATTATGGAAATGAAATGGGGCTTAATCCCCGACATGAGCGGTATGGTGACCTTGTCGCGTTTAACGCGTGTTGATATTGCCCAAGAACTCACCATGACGGGCCGTCAGTTTAGCGCTGTGGAAGGTCACGAGTACGGTCTTATCAGCAAGTTAGCCGACGATCCTATGGCCGAAGCCGAAGCACTGGCGAAGATTATTTGCGAAAAATCCCCAGATGCTATCGCCGCAACCAAATATCTATTTAAGAAAACATGGAAAGCCGATACCAACAAAGCATTACGCTGGGAACGTTGGGTACAAGGTCGGTTATTAATGCGCAAAAACAACAAAATAGCGATAGCGAATGGTTTGCGAGCGAAGGGGACAGAACCGAAGCCGTTTATTGATCGTACCAGTTTTAAGTAATATTTTTTATGCATCTAAAAACTGCCCCTGTATGAATGCAGGGGCAGCTTAGCTTCTTCTGATTATCCGCTTGCAGTGATTATTTGCTTAACGGTAACTCGTGACTAGCGAAAGCGTCACCTTGTTCGTCTCTTAGAGACATGGTGACTAAGTGATTGTCCCAGTCGATCAAAATATCACCGAAGTTAACTGAGCTATAGTCTTTTCCAATGCGATTTTGGTTTGGACTGACTTGCTTCCATTCCATATCCAGACCTGAGCTGGTCAGTTCCCATAGTGGGATATCATTCACGTCTACTTTACTAAATTCGCCCCAGTGCGTATCGCCACTGATAAGAATTAGGTTATGCAGATTTTTTTCTTCCACCAAGGTTAACAAGCGATTACGGTCATCAGGGAAATTGGCCCAAGACTCCCAACCAGTAAAGTCTGAAAGTGCTTGAATGCTAGAGCCCATAATCGTTAGGTCAGCAGGCTTTTGTAGCTCAGCTTCGAGCCATTGCCATTGATGTTCACCCAGCATAGAACGGCCAACTGCGGGAAGGTAAGGCCCCAGATTTTTCGGTGCTTTCTCTTTATCGTAGGTTGCACGATCGACAGACGTTAATGCCTCACGATTCCAGCGTAAATCAGGAAGAATAACGTGAACACGTTTCCCATCTTTATCTAGCCAGTAACTGGTGTAGATGCCATCGGTTTGAGTGCGACGAATATCGTCTGCTTCAGCGCCCCAAAAATCGAGCATGATTTGCCGTGATTCTTCTTTCTTCGGATATTCTTTGCCAGCGTCGTTTTCACCAAAATCATGGTCATCCCAAATGGCGATAACAGGCATACGTTCACGCAGCTTTACGAGTTCTGGTTTGCTACCTAGTTTGGTGTATTTTTTCTTTAAAATAGCCATATCTTCTGTGTCGCCGTAAATATTGTCTCCTAAAAAAACAAATAGATCGGCATCCACTTTATTGATGGCTGTTAAAATGGTGGTGGGCTTATCTTGATGCATGCAAGAACCAAACAAAATACGTGTTGGTTCTTGCGCCCATGCGGACGTACTGGATAAAGCCACCATTAATACGATTGAGCGTAACAACATAGTATATTCCTTACTTAAGTGCTTCGGTGATAGCTGGGGCTGCGGCCGCGCTAAAATCTTCTGGGTTAATACCTAAAGTACGCAGCGCAGTCGCAGTTACTTGTTGTAAGTGAATTGTATTTTTTGGTTTTATTTCCCCAGCCGAACGAATATCAGGCCCCATGGCAGCAAACCAAGTACTTTGTGAACCTTCAACGCCATTTGGATACGTTTCGGATAGATCTTTCATATAAACTTCAACCGCGCGCTTAGAAGCATGATGCTGCCAATCGGCAGCGGTTTTTCCGCGACCATGATCTGAAGTGATGAGCAAATTGGTGTTATTTTTATACTGAGGCAACGACTGCAGAAGTGCCCATAGCTTACCAATAAAGGCATCGTCTCTTTGCGCTGAATATAGGTAATGGTCGTAATCGCCATCGTGCGCAAAATCGTCGGTTTCTCCTAGGCTGATATAAATAATGCTGGGTTGTTCACGTTTGATGTATTCAGCCGCGAAGCCATACGTGAAGGCATCTAACCGTACGTTATCCCACGGGCTAGGAACTTCTGTTTGCAGTTCATTTAAAAATTTTTCTTTTGCTGTTAGCGTTTTTCCTTCTGCTGGCATAAAACCGGCGTTGACCGGTAATTGGCTGCGCTCAGTGTTGAGAATGTAAGGGAATACATCCCAGCTACCAAAGGCTGCAACCTTACCCTTGTATTGTGATTGATTATTCGCCCACTCTAAGAAAGTAACGTTTTTGTTGGCTATCTTCTTATTGGAATTGATTTCAGGATCAGCGGCACCGGTAAGCATCTCGTTGTAGCCTGGGTATGAGAAGTACCAAGGATTTGCGACGTCCATGAGACTGCCGGTGGCTCGGTTTCCTATGATGACGCCATTAGGAATGATGGTATTCCATAAAAATGGCATCAGTGTTTTGCGGCGTTCTTCCGCGTTATCGCGCCATAAGTCTTGCTTTAATCTTTCGCTATCTTTTACAAAGTCTTTATTTTCAATGAGGTCTTTATCTGCGCCAGTAAAGGTTTCTTGCCAGCGCAAACCATCGACAGATATGAGTATTAAATTTTCAGCGGCATAGCTCGATTGAGCACAAAGTAAAAATATCAAAGTAGAGAATATTGTTTTCATGACTAAAATCTCGCGGTAATTAACAACAAAAAAAGCCGGTTATAAAACCGGCTTTTTCGATGGCCTAAATTAGAAGTCTAGCGCTAAGGTAGCTGATGCTGTGCGGCCTGCACCAATGAAGTAAGAACCTTCAATACCACCGCCTAGATAGCTTTCGTCTAGCAGGTTGTTAATGACTAAATCGATGGCTGCGCGTTTGAATAAACCACCATCAACCTTTTTGGCATAACCTAGGCTGAAATCAACCACTGTGTATGCGTCTAGTTGGTCAGCGTTGGCAAAGTCACCGTAACGAGAGCCAGTGTATTTCGTGCTCAACGAAGAGTGATAACGCTCATTACTGTAGTTTAAGCTCAGCACGGCTAAGTTTTTGACCGATGCCGCAACTTTGTTACCGCCAACAACATCCAAGTTGCCATCACCATCGGTGTCGACGTCTTTTTTGTATTCTGAATTGTTATAGGTGTACGACGCATAAACATCCCAAGTATTTGTTAGCGTCTGACGTACGCTGGTTTCAATACCGTAAGATTCGATGCCTCCGACGTTCAGATAGGCACCACTTGCTTCGTTAAGGTAGTCAATTTCTTCGGCCGCAGCACCGTCGATAAAGGTAATGCGGTTAGCAAAATCGACTTGATAAATTGCCACCGTAGCTTGAGTTGCGCCCGTGTTATAACGCAAACCTAAATCGATGTTGGTCGACTTTTCTGGTTCTACTTCTTGCAGCGATTCTTTGCTTCCGGTCAACATTTCATCGCGGAAGGCTGCGAAGTTATCGGCGTAGCTACCATGCAGTTCCAGTTCAGGAGTGAGGTTATAAATAAAACCCGCTTGCGGCAGAACATCTGAATTACTGTCGGTTGAAACTTTGTTGCCAGTGAATTCGTTTGTATATTCCATATCGACAAAATACTTCTTCACGCCAAGGGTAACTTCCAAATCACCTAAGGTCATGGTGTCTTGGACGTATGGCATAACCGTAAAGGTGTCGAATGTGTTTTTGTACTGAACCCAGTATGGTTCGAAATCGTAGTAGTGATAAACGCGCGAGTCGATCACTTCGTGCCAGTCGCGGCCTTCTGGGCGGTGGCTATCTTCAATCCAAATACCGGCTTGAGCTTTGTTTGTATCGCTGATGATTAATTCTGCATCGGTTAATAAACCAAAGCGCTCTTTGTCATAGTGTGTGTGACGATAAGACGATACAGGGTTACAGCCAGCGCTAGCGCTACCAACGCAGCTGCCGTCGGTTACTGGGTTGCCACTGTCGTCTACGTAGGTGTACCGATCCACATAAGCGCCACCGTTTTTACCTGTGGTATTAACAAGATAGGGTGGTAACCAATCACCGCGGCCTTTCATCCAGTGATAATAAGGCTTAACCGTGATGGTTAGATCTTCGCTCGCAAAAAATTCAACGGAACCATAGGCCATTAAGTTTTTACGCAGGGTTGACCAAGCTTCGGCATAGTTTTGATCGATCTCTGGATCACCAGTCCACTGCCAAGTTAAGCGATCCCATTCTGGGTTCTGTTCGAATTGTGCGATCGTTACACCGTTGTAGTTATCTTCTTCGGCATTATCAAAAACGATACGGCCCATGATGTTCATGTTTTTCTGTTCAGAAACGACTTTGGCTTCAATGTGCTGACGACGTGTGTTGCCGTTAGAGCCGTCACCGATCCAACGGTTATTGTAGGAGTCGGACATCGACACATAACCGAAGGTATTCGCCATCAGCTCGCCGCTGTCAGCACGAACAAAATAACGACGTGCGTTATAGTCGCCATTGGTTAACGCGACGCGTACATTTTCTTCGCGCATAGGATCGTTTGATACGAAGTTAAATACGCCGCCGAGTGCGTCAAGTGATGCTGACGAGATGGCACCGGAGCCCTGATAAACCTCAATACCTTGCATGTTTTCACCGTCTAATAAACGGTTGGCTTTAGTACCGCCGCCATAGTTAGAACCACCGTTAGGAATGCCGTCGATAGTCATGCCCAGTTGTTGTTCGTTTAAGTTGATGCTGTAACCACGCATAGAGACAGTGGTTGACCAATCGTCAGAACCGAACGTGTCGCCTTCTGAAATTGAGATGCCAGGTAAGTTATCGACACTGGCAAATACGCTGGTAATGGCCGACTGTTGTTCTTTCATGCTGTCGTCGGTGACGTTGTTGGCTTGAGCAATCGGTTGCCCAACGGCAATGATTTCTTCAGTGACGTTTTCAGCAGCGAAAGTCGATGCAGCAAAGATGGCTGAAGCGAGTGCTGTGAGTTGAAATACAGCTTTGATTTTCATGTCGTTCCCCAAAATGAAAGTTGTGTTTTGGGGAACATATGCGCATTAAACTGCGCTTATAAAATTATTAGAGCTCCCCAATCGGGGATGTATAGTCGATAGTAATGGTGACAGGTTGGTGACTTAAACTTTACATTTCCATGTGAAATTAATGACAGGAGAAATAAGACATTTATTCGTCCCCAATAAATCCACCGGTTTGATGCGCCCACAATTGCGCATAAATTCCACCTTGCTCTATCAGTTCTTTGTGGCTGCCTTGCTCCACTATTTTGCCTTTATCCATAACGATTAAACGATCCATTGCGGCAATGGTGGATAAACGATGCGCAATGGCGATTACCGTTTTATTTTCCATCAGACGATAGAGGCTGGTTTGGATAGCCGCTTCAACTTCCGAATCTAACGCCGATGTCGCCTCATCTAAAATGAGAATAGGTGCGTCTTTTAATAACACCCGTGCAATAGCAACTCGTTGGCGTTGGCCGCCAGATAACTTAACGCCGCGCTCACCAACTTGTGCGTCGTAGCCGCTATTGCCGTGTGGATCATGCAGGTCGGCAATGAACTCGTGTGCTTCGGCCTTTTTGGTTGCGTCTAATAATTCTGCTTCGGTTGCATTCGGGCGACCATACAAGATGTTTTCGCGAATACTGCGATGCAGTAACGAGGTATCTTGGGTCACCATGCCGATCTGAGCGCGCAGGCTTTCTTGTTCAACTTGGCGAATGTTTTGTCCGTCGATAAGGATTTGGCCGTCATTAATATCGTAAAAGCGCAGTAACAAATTAACGAGGGTCGATTTACCGGCACCTGAGCGTCCAACTAAACCAATTTTTTCACCCGGTTTGATATCAAGGTTTAGGTGCTCAAACACAGGATGAATTTGGTCGTCGTTGCCTTGATAAGAGAAACACACGTCGCGTAATTCGATTCGACCTTTTTCTGCTGATAATTTGGGAGCGTCCGTGTCGTCGCAAATTTGTTGCGGCTTGGATAGGGTGTTCATGCCGTCGACAACGGTGCCTATGTTTTCGAATAGAGCACCGATTTCCCACATAATCCATTGCGCCATGCCATTGATTCGTAACGCGAGACTAATCGCAATTGCAATTGCACCAACGGTAATTGCGCCTTGCATCCATAATGCAATCGAGAGGGCGGCAATGGTGAAAGCTAATAAATAGTTGATTAAGTTAACGCTAAAGTTAAGCCCAGTGGCTAAACGCATTTGGCGATAAACCGTATTCAAGAAGCCATCCATGCTTTGTCGCGCATATTCGGTTTCAAGTTCTGTATGCGAGAAAAGCTTTACCGTTTGGATGTTGGTGTAACTGTCGACAATTCGCCCGGTCATCATGGAGCGCGCGTCGGCTTGTTCGGTAGCGACCTGTTTCATCCGTGGTACAAAGTAAAATTGAATGCCGATGTATAGCCCCAGCCAAATCAGCATAGGGAACATTAAGCGGATATCGGCGACGGCAATAATGACAAGTACCGAGGTGAAATAGACCAAGATGTAAACCAATACATCGAGTAGTTTCATCACGGTTTCGCGTACGGATAAAGAGGTTTGCATGACCTTCTGCGCTAAGCGGCCAGCAAAATCATCTTGATAGAATCCTAGGCTCTGCTTTAGTAAATAACGGTGCGATTGCCAGCGGATGCGCATCGGGTAATTGCCGAGCAAGGTTTGGTGCACGAGCAGCGCATGCAAAAGCACGACCGTTGGAAGGGCGATGAGAACCATAATCGCCATGAAAATCAGATGTTTACCCTCTGCTTGGAGCAAACTGTCGGGCGTATGTACGGTAAGCCAATCGACCAGATCGCCCATAAAACTAAATAGAGTGACCTCTAATATGGCGAGCATGGCGGTAAAAACTGACATTAAAAGTAAGGGTATTTCTAACCCTCGCGTGTAATGCCGACAAAACGCATAAAGCCCTTTGGGTGGTTGCTCTGGCTGAGTTTCAGGGTAGGGTTGTATGAGTTTTTCGAAGAACTTAAGCATGAAGTTGTAACTATATTCCGGTAGGATGCGGGTAACGATAACGGACTGATGATGAAATTGTAAGGTCGTGGCTTGCACCTCAGTGTTGCAGCTATGGATGCTTATGAAACTTTCATTATGTTTTGTTATCGTAAAGGAAAAATTTTATCACTGTACTCGTCAGAAAAACGGCCTATCTTTGCGCCTTTCTCTGACCCACTCTACCTCAGGAGGTAGCGAGACCGATGTTGAGCAAACCCCAGGATTACTACGACGCCGAGACCTTTGCACGCATTAAGAATTTTGCGGATCAACAAGAGACACCGTGTTTGGTGTTTGATACCGCCACATTTACTCGTCAATTAGATAATTTGATGGGCTGTTTTCCGTATGCGAAAACTTACTATGCGATCAAAGCGAATCCAGCGGACGAGTTGTTGGCAATTCTGCGTGATCGTGGGTGTAACTTCGACGTGGCATCTCGCTACGAGTTAGACAAAGTATTGGCGATGGGTGTCGGTGGCGATCGTGTCAGCTATGGCAATACCATCAAGAAATCTAAAGATATTCGTTACTTCTTCGAGAAGGGCGTTAATCTTTTTGCAACGGATTCTGAAGCTGACTTGCGCAACATTGCTAAAGCAGCGCCAGGTGCCCGCGTATTTGTCCGTATCTTAACGGAAGGTTCGCAAACCGCTGACTGGCCGTTATCGCGCAAGTTCGGTTGCCAAGTGGATATGGCACTGGATCTTTGCATTATGGCGCGCGATTTAGGCCTAGTACCTTACGGTATTTCTTTCCACGTAGGCTCTCAGCAACGTGATATCGGCGTTTGGGATTCGGCTATTGCGAAAGTGAAGTGGATTTTTGAGCGTCTCAAAGAAGAAGACGGCATTGATTTGAAAATGGTCAACTTAGGTGGCGGTTTTCCTGCTAACTATATTAGCCGTACCAATACACTAGAAGTGTATGCGGAAGAAATCACCCGTTTCTTGAAAGAAGACTTCGGCGACGACATGCCAGAAATCATTTTAGAACCTGGCCGTTCGCTTGCCGCTAACGCCGGTATTTTGGTTAGCGAAGTTGTTTTAGTAAGCCGTAAAAACCGCACTGGTTTGCATCGTTGGGTTTATACCGACATCGGTAAGTTCGGTGGTTTTATTGAAACGATGGACGAAGCAATTAAGTACCCGCTATATGTTGAAAAACAAGGCGAGTGCGAAGAAGTGGTCATCGCTGGTCCAACGTGTGATAGCGCTGATATTTTGTACGAACAGTACAAGTATGAGTTGCCGTTAAACTTGGCGAGTGGTGATCGTATGTATTGGTTCTCTACCGGTGCTTACACCACGACATACAGTGCTGTGGAATTTAATGGCTTCCCGCCGTTGAAGATTTACTGCATCTAAGTATTTTTGCTTAATTCGGGTGCTCTCCTCGTTTAGTTAAGTGAGGAGGGCTCCTGTATTCCCTGATCAAATTCTTCCCGCATTCGCTTCAGTATCCCATCGTGTTCCATTTTGGACAGTTCTTCCGTCATCTGAGGAATAAGATTCGCCCGCTGTTTATGAATGTAGTGATACACGTCAAAATGACCAAGCTCTCCCTGTAGTTGCTTGATCCCAGTAAATCCGCCTGTTTTGATTAAATACCGTCCGACGGATTGCTCCATGATGGCAATATCAATGCGATTGGCCATCAGTAAGTCCAGCAATTGTGGCGCTCGGTCGACAAAGTAGGTTGTTAATCCGGATGGTGCGGAGTTGTAGAATTTAGAGCCACGTACAACACCTAAGCGAAGGTTTTTAAAGGATTCCCAGCTTGCTTCAGTTACGTCGTGTCTGTGTGTGAAAGCACCTATTCGAATCATGGTTAGAGACACGGGAATTTTAACGAGGTTGTGATATTCGAGTTGCTGACCATCGATTCTACCCAATTCAGCATCGGCTAGGCCGCTATCTAGAAGTTCAAGTGAACGGGCGGATGGTGCTTCTATGTATTGAACATCGTAGCCTAGCTCGCCGTAAGCATGGCTCATGATTCTCATACCGAGGGGAGT
>Ga0207891_1001496_pt1 | contig 10393 bp, 9 predicted proteins | sample LinPmetageLP50_FD_184061 | JGI IMG/M metagenome (GOLD analysis project Ga0207891, IMG submission 184061) | Marine viral communities from the Pacific Ocean - LP-50 (SPAdes) | ecosystem: Environmental > Aquatic > Marine > Oceanic | place: Pacific Ocean | collected 2011-08-27 | reverse complement strand
AAGTGCATTACCCCATGCACATACCACTGCGGAGTGGTAGTTCAGTTGGTTAGAATACCGGCCTGTCACGCCGGGGGTCGCGGGTTCGAGTCCCGTCCACTCCGCCACTTGTTATTTCCTCAATAACGAGCTTATGAAGTCCTTGATTAAATAATTCAATAAAATATTATTTGGCTATCAGCTATCAGCTATCAGCTATCAGCTATCAGCTATCAGCTATCAGCTATCAGCTATCAGCTATCAGCTATCAGCTATCAGCTATCAGCTATCAGCTATCAGCTATCAGATCGACTCTTTTATACTAACCTGCTAATATTCCTTATTATTCTTCATTATTCAGCTTCATATATCTGCATGAATTACCAAGAATCTAACCTCACTTTTAAAAAGGAAGCATTAAGATGAGCACATTAGGTCAACAATTAAAGCAGCTACGAAATGATAAAAAACTGAGCCAACCAGAGTTCGCTCAGCAAGTGGGGATAGAGCAGAGTTATTTATCAAAACTTGAAAACGATAAATCAATTCCCTCAAATGAAATATTTAGAGCCTTATTAATAGCATTAAATCTTTCAATTGATGAATTTATGAAGCCACTAGTATCGAGTCACGATAAAGTTAGACTGATACAAGTACCCGATGTAGAGCTGTGGTATAAAAGTAAAGAAGTAAAGAGCTCAGCCACGCAGCGTAAGGTTATTTATCTCGCAATGTTTTTAATATCTATTGGTTGTGCATTGTTTTATGCAGGACATGAAAACTATGTGTTCAATGAGCGCTTTTACGAATATAAATCACAAGGTGTGATCAAAACAGATGAACCTCTGAATATTTTTACTCATTGGAATATTTATATTATTGAGTCGAATCGAGAAAAAAGAGATGAGAAAAATCGGGAAATGCAGGCCAGAAGGGTACCAAGTTTTAAGTTAATGGATGAGTATGCCGGTGAGTCATTTGTCGAGGACGTTGAGGGAGGTAAACGTGTTTATAATGTAAATGAACTCCCAAAGACCTTGTCACATGCGGGCAATAGTTGGTTTGAATTTATCGGCATATTTGCTGCTGTGTTTGGTTTGGTTCTTGCTGTACTTGAGCCAAAATTAACACGCCACCCACACTAAGTATATAAATTAAAAATACGCCATTTAACTTTCAGTTTAGCCCATAGTTTCGTGTGGCTTAGGTAATTTTATAAGCAATTATACAACAAACTCGATAAGTCGCTAATACTTAAAATATTGAAGGATAATATTTAAATTACTTTAAAAGAGTGTATGTGCTTTGTAACCAAGTCAAAGCACCTTATCTGTTTAAACAATCTTAATTTTGAAAAAGCACAAGGGTAGTCGCTGTTAACGGTATAGGTGGTTTCAGGGCTTCTAATGTCGTTAGTATTATCTGTAGCTGTTGTGATGGGCTTTGTTTCTCATTAAAATTTTATACTATAACGCTAATTTAAAAGGATATTTTATGATTGAAGTTATTGGTTTAAATAAGCAATTTTCCAACAATGTAGTTTTTAAAAATTAGAACCAGGTTTTTTCAGATCAAAAACTCTGCATAGAAGCACCTAATGGCCACGGTAAAACCACCTTACTTATGATGCTAGCAGGACTTGATAAACCGCAAAGTGGCTCACTTTTGTTTGCGGGGAGGGAGCTGAATGAGCCCACAAAAACAGCGGCCATAGCCAGTGACCGTATTACGTTACCTGATTTTTTAACAGCCCATCAAATTATTGACTTGTCTGTTAGTGCTATCGACTGCCCGTGGCCACATGAGCTGGTTAAAGGGTTTAGCTTTACGGCATTTTTAAATACGCGTTTTGATGCTTTGTCCTCGGGTAACCAAAAAAAGTGTCAGCTAATATTAGCGCTAATGCGAAAGTCACCGTATTTACTACTTGATGAGCCAAGTGCTGCGCTTGATCAAACAAGCATTGAGCACCTTTTACAATTACTCGATGTGTATTTAAATGATAAGCCTAATGGGCAAATTATTATTACTTGCCATGAGCCGGCTGTATTTATTGAGCATGGCTTTAAGTGTGTTTCGCTATGAGTTTCGCGAGCGTGAAAGGTAAGCTTGAGCAGTATCGTGCATTTATGAGTTATCGGTACCTAGCATACACGTTTGAGCTTAAGCAGCTGCTACTGCAGTTAAAAAGCTTTGGTTTGATATTTTTAGTAGTGTTGGGTTCATCCATTTTAGGCTTGGTGTTGTTGCTCTTTTTGGGCCTAGGGAAAATTATAGATAGTACAGATGCACCTGCATATGGTGCCCAAATGGCCTTGTTTTATTTGTTATTGCAAAGTGTGATGTTAAGCGCGATTAAGTCGGCAATTAAAAATAGCAAGCAACGGCTATTTCAGCACACAATCGCTTGTCCTAGCTGGCTGAACATAGCAGATATTAAATTATTACTTATTAGTAATGGCTGGCTTATAGCGAGTCTGTTGATAGCGCTTGATTTAACCTGGGCTCAGTGGATAAAAGTACCGCACTTTTTTGTTTTTATGTTTATACAGTTAGGTTTAGGCATTGTTTGTTTATACAAACCTAGCGCGCTCGTTTATGGATTTACTTTAAGTACTTTATTTTTGTTTACTCCTTTTGAGTTATCGCCGCTAATTTATCTTTGGGTTTTGCAATTATCTTTCTTTTAAGCGCATCTATACCTGTCATTAATATAAATGGAATGACGAGTGTTCGGTCTTTATTTAGCTTTTGGTTTTGTTACTTCATAAACCATAGTTGGACATTAGTATGGCGTATATCGTTGCTTTTGTGTGTATTTATGGCATCGGCTGAGTTATTAGCAAAGCGGCCAGATCTTGTGAATATAATAGGCGGTGTGGCGGTTGCTTTTATTGTACTTTTTAGCAGCTCATTACAATTTGATTGTACTAAAGTTCATGAACAATATCGGTTGTTTTTTAAAATGAATCAAAAGGCGCGAGCGTTTTATATTAGCCAGTTTATGCCCAGTATGCTTTTGTTTTTAGCAGCCTTTATAGCCTATAGCATTACGTTTGAGAGATTAAACAGCACTTTGCTAAGCCTGGGGTTTGTGTGGTGTTTATTGCAGGTTTATTTTGCACAAAAAAAACCAGCGCATTATGCGCTGGTTTGGATTATTTCTAACGTTGGGTTGCTTGCTTTACTAAACTAGTTAAGCGGCATCCACTTTTGTAATAACGCTATCACGCGCTGCTTTACCTGCAAGCAAATCAGCAGGGTCAAAATCGTCTACGTTGATTACGTCTAAACGAGCTTGCTCTACAGCAGCTAGCTTATCGGCCTCGGCTTGGCTTAAAATACCTGCTTCAAGCCCCATTTGCGCCACTTTATCAAGTTGGAAAAACGGTAGTTTCACACCTTTCTCTTTACATACTCTTTCAAATAACGGCTCTACTTCTAGTACGTCTTTAAGCGTTTGCTCCTGACGACCTACAAGGTTAAGAGGCTCATTTGTTAAGTATACATAACTTGCTAAACGGTTACGTGTTTCGCTAGGAACTTGTAAGATTTGAGCTAGTTTATGCTCTAACTTATCAGTCGGTTTGCGTACCGGACGGCCAAACGGGAACAATAACACTTTTAATACGCCACGAAGTGGTGCAGAAGGCATATTGTTAATTAAGTCAGCAAGCGCACGTTGACAGTGGTAAAGGTGATCCTGACAGCTCCATTGAACAAGCGCAAAATCTTCTTTTTTACGGCCTTCGTCGTTGTAACGCTTAAGCGTTGCAGATACTAAGTAAAGGTAGCTAAGTAAGTCACCTAAACGTGCAGAAATACGCTCTTTACGTTTAAGAGAGCCGCCAAATACAGCCATGCTTATGTCAGACATAAGCGCAAGTGAAGCACTAAAGCGCGACGCTATACGGTAAAACTCAGCTGTTTCGTCATGGTAAGGCACACTTGTAAAGCGAGCACCTGTAAGGGCAAGCCATTTAGTACGCACTAGGTTTGACATAGTAAAGCCTATATGACCCATTAGCGCTTTATCAAATACGTTAAGCGCTTCTTCGCGGTCTTCAATTTCGCACGCACCTAGCTCGGTTAGTACAAACGGATGACAGCGAATCGCACCCTGGCCGTATATGATCATATTACGGGTCAGGATGTTTGCACCTTCAACGGTTATGGCAATAGGTGCACCTTGGTAGCCACGACCTAAATAGTTATTTGGACCAAGCATGATCCCTTTACCGCCAAGAACGTCCATTGCATGGATTGTTGCATCGCGCATTTGTTCGGTTAAGTGATATTTAATAATCGCTGATACAACAGATGGTTTTTCACCTAAATCAACCGCACCAGTCGACATACTTACTGCAGCATCTGAGCTGTATGCGTAACCGGCAAGTTTAGCCATTGATTCTTCAACACCTTCCATTTTACCAATCGGTAAACGGAATTGACGACGAATACGGCTGTATGCACCCGTAGCGGTTGCAATCATTTTAATGCCGCCGGCAGAGTTAGACGGTAATGTAATTGCACGGCCTACCGATAAACACTCAACTAGCATGCGCCAGCCTTGGCCAGCCATATCTGGCCCACCAATAATGTAATCAAGAGGTACAAAAATGTCTTTACCGCGAGTAGGACCATTTTGGAATGGTACGTTAAGCGGAAAGTGACGACGACCAATTTCTACTCCTGGAGTATCTGTTGGGATCAACGCACAGGTAATACCGGGCTCTTTTACATCACTTAATAAGCCATCTGGATCTTGTAATTTAAATGCAAGACCAAGCACCGTTGCCACGGGCGCAAGCGTGATATAGCGCTTGTTCCACGTTAGGCTTATACCTACAACTTCTTCACCGTTCCATTGTCCTTTACACACAACACCGTAATCAGGGATTGAACTTGCGTCAGAGCCTGCTTCTGGTGATGTTAATGCAAAACATGGAATTTCTTGGCCGCTAGCTAAGCGCGGTAAGTAATGGTCTTTTTGCTCTTTTGTACCATAGTGTTGTAATAATTCACCTGGACCTAACGAGTTTGGAACACCAACAATTGACGAAAGTAATGTTGATTTACTCGTTAGTTTTTGAAGTACACAAGACTGAGCAAACGCAGAAAACTCTAAACCGCCGTATTCTTTTTTAATGATCATGGCAAAGAATTTATTGTCTTTAAGGTATTGCCATACATCTTGCGGTAAATCAGTTAGCTCGTGTGTTGCTTCCCAATCATCTAGCATGCTACATACTACTTCAACAGGGCCATCTATAAAGGCTTGCTCTTCAATAGTAAGTTTAGGCACTGGGTATTGGTGTAGCTTTTTCCAATCAGGGTTACCGCAAAATAAGTCAGCTTCCCACCAAGTTGTACCCGCATCGATAGCTGACTTTTCAGTGTCAGACATGCTCGGTGTTACTTTTTTGAATACCGTAAAGATAGGTTTGATGATGTATTGCTGGCGAATACCAGTAACTGAAAGAGGCACTGCGATGATCAAAAAGATCAACCAGCTAATTAAACCAAAAGCACCTGCGAAGGTACCGATTAATAATGTTGCAGCAGAAACACCAAGTGCTGTGTTCCAACTCGCTCTGTGGTAAATCGCAGTGCACAGCAGCACGATTAAACCGAGTGTAAATATGAGTGTCATTTTAATTCCTTAATAGAGGTCAGACCACCTCATTTAGAGTAGCGCTAGTCAGCTCAAGTTTCAAGTAAATTAGCGTGTAAAATTATAGTAAAAAGTCAGAAGTTTTGCTTTACAAAATACCTTTTAAGGGGACGGATAGTGCTTTTTGCCATACACATTATGTTTTTTATTAACTCAGAGCGTTAAAAATTTATAATTCAGGTAGCCATAATGATTTTTTTAAGTAAATATGCAACTAATTTAGAAAATTTTTTTTGTAAAGTGTACTGCTATTCATCCGTACTTTTTAAGGGCTTTTTTATAAATGTGTGAATTACTTGGTATGTCTGCCAATGTGCCTACTGATATATGTTTCAGTTTTGCAGGGCTATTAGAGCGTGGTGGTAATACGGGGCCACACAAAGATGGGTGGGGCATTACGTTTTATGAGGGAAAAGGCTGTCGAACTTTTAAAGACCCAGAACCCAGCTACCAATCAGAAATTGCTAAACTTGTTAAAGCCTATCCTATAAAAAGTGTGTCGGTTATTAGCCATATACGTCAAGGTAATCGCGGGCGAGTATGCCTTGAAAATACCCACCCGTTTACGCGTGAGCTGTGGGGGCGAGAAATAACCTATGCACACAATGGGCAGCTTTCAAACTATCACGATTTAAAACCCGAATATTATCGTCCAGTGGGTAACACTGACAGTGAACTCGCTTTTTGTTGGTTGCTTGATAAAATTCGTGAAAAATACCCTAAACGACCTTCTAATATGGCGTCTGTTTTTAGATACGCTGCCAAGCTTTCTCACACGCTGCGTGAAAAGGGCGTATTTAATATGTTGTTGACCGATGGCGTATTTGTTTTAGCGTACTGCACAAATAACTTACATTACATAACGCGCCGTGCGCCTTTTGGTAAAGCTACATTAATAGATGCCGATATGGTTGTTGATTTTCAAAAAGAGACAACCCCAAACGATGTGGTAACTGTCATTGCAACAAGGCCGCTTACTAATGATGAGCGTTGGCAAAAAATGGAGCCAGGCGAGTTTTCGTTATTTAAAATGGGTGAGCTTATATAGTTCACCCATTTTGCAAATAAATAGTTAGCTAGTTAGCTTGAAGGTTTTTTGTGTGCTCAGCTGTTGCGGTTGGTGCAGTCACAGTAAAAGAGTTCATTTGAACTTCAAACTGCTCAGTCCCTTTTTCACCTTTCCACATGCGCACAAGCATGTAATCCATTTCAGGTGCAAACCAAGCGAGGGCTTGTCGCTTGTCGGTATCGTATAAACGTTTTACTTTAATTGCCTCTATGTTACCTACAGGCAAAGAAATCATCTCTGTGCCTACCACTTCAAAGTTATAATCTCGGCGGTTACCTTTTTTATCAACAAGCGGAAACGAGAAGCTGGTTTCACCTTTTTTTAACCCTTCACGAACCTGAACTTGATACGAAATGGCATCCTGAAAATCATCAGTCCACTCGCATTTTAGCGGGTACTCACTGTTACTGCTGGTAACAATTTCATTTTCTTTGTCAAAATCAATCTTATAGTTTTTATCAGGACCTGTTCCTTTACGCACCATTGAATAATGATCAGGAGAAACCTTACCGTCTTTAAACGTAAATTTAGATGTTTCTTTACGTGAGTCAGAAAAAATCATCCACTCAATATCGCTGTGGTAAGTTAATTCATAATTTTCATCATCAAGCTTTTTAAGAGAACGAACTGCCATGCCGTGATTGCTGCCTTTACGCAAAATATCATACTTGGCTTCGTATTGAGTCAATTCGCCTGCAATAAGGCTTGTTGGAAGTAAAGCGCCCGCACATAGCATTAGGGCGCTTATTTTTTTATTGTGGGTAGTGCGCGCCGTGTGCAGGAAGTTGTTTTTTGTCAAGAACCGCATAATCTGCTTCCATAGTAAGTCTTTGTTCACTGAACCATTTGACCACCAAAGGATAAATTATATGCTCTTGTTCGTGCACGCGTTTTGCTAATGTGTCTGCTGTATCATCCTTGAGTACAGGTATTTGCGCTTGAAGAATGACCGGACCACCGTCTAATTCTTCAGTTACAAAGTGAACACTTACGCCATGAACATCGTCTTTTGCATCAATTGCTCTTTGGTGGGTATTCAGCCCCTGGTACTTAGGCAACAAAGATGGATGAATGTTCAACATTTTTCCAATATATTTTTGCACTAAGCTAGGTGTAAGAATACGCATAAACCCAGCTAATACAACTAGATTTGGTTCAAAAGAGTCAATAACGTTCATTAACTGCGCGTCGTAGGCCTCGCGCGAGTCAAAATCTTTATGACTGAGTACTTGCGTTGCAATGCCTGCATTTTTAGCACGTTCTAGGCCATATGCGTCTGCTTTATTGCTAATAACAGCCGCAATATGTCCGTTTATCTCGCCACGTTCACAGGCATCAATGATGGCTTTTAAATTAGAGCCACTGCCTGAAATTAAAACTACTAGACGAGTAGGTGCCATTACTTAGCACCACCTACGATGTCTACTTGCTCTTCGCCTGGTGCCGCATCTTGGATTTCGCCAAGGTGCCAAGCGTTTTCACCTAAATCTTTAAGCATAGTTAAGCTTTGCTCAAGTTTATCGGCAGGAACAACCAAAATCATGCCTACACCACAGTTAAATGTGCGGTACATCTCATGCGTAGTAATGTTACCGTTTTCTTGTAACCAGTTAAAAACACTTGGCCACTGCCAGCTATCGCCTTTAACCACAGCTTTAGCTGATGCAGGTAATACGCGTGGAATATTTTCCCAAAAGCCACCGCCAGTAATGTGCGAAAGGGCATGCACGTCAACGTGCTTAAATAACTCAAGTAAAGGTTTAACGTAAATACGTGTAGGCTCTAATAAATGTTCGCCTAATGTTTTACCATCAATAACTTGATTGGTGTCGGCGTTAGATACCTCAAGTACTTTACGAATTAAAGAAAAACCATTTGAGTGTGGGCCACTAGAGGCAAGGGCAATAAGCTGATCGCCTGCAGCTACTTTAGTACCATCAATGATTTTTGATTTTTCAACCACGCCGGTACAAAAGCCTGCCATGTCGTAGTCTTCACCATCATACATACCTGGCATTTCTGCTGTTTCGCCACCAATTAGGGCACAACCTGAAATTTCACACCCTTTACCAATACCTGTTACTACGTCAGCTGCTGTGTCTATGTCTAGTTTACCCGTTGCATAGTAATCTAGAAAAAACAGGGGTTCAGCACCTTGAACAATTAAATCGTTTACACACATAGCTACTAGGTCAATACCTACGGTATCGTGTTTTTTAAGGTCAATTGCCATACGCAATTTTGTACCCACGCCATCAGTACCCGCTACTAATACAGGTTGTTTATAACCTTCAGGAATTTCGCAAAGTGCGCCAAAACCACCAATTCCGCCCATCACTTCAGGACGACGGGTTTTTTTAACTACGCCTTTAATACGCTCAACAAGTGCATTACCAGCGTCGATATCTACGCCCGCGTCTTTATAGCTAAGAGACTGTTTTTGTTCGCTCACAGGTTTTCCTCAAAATAGTTGTTTTGGGTTGCTTAGAAACGCGCGTATTTTACAACAATTGCACCTGCGCGGCTAGCGTAAATATAGGTTTGAAATAATTAACAAGGACACTTGTCCGCTGTTTGTTGTTTAAATAAACTAAAAAAACGCCCGTTGGCGTTTTTTTAGTATTAAAAGCGTTAAATTAACCGCTATGCTTTGGCGGTTAGTATCGCTCTAAGTGGAGCAGGGTAGCCTTCAATGGTTTTACTGGTGTCGGTTGGGTCTAAAAAATCAACTAACGATTCGTTTTCCATCCAATCGGTTTTGCGTTGTTCATCAAGCGTGGTCATTGCGCAATCTTTTATTTGCACATCTTTAAAGCCAACGCGCTCCATCCACAGTTTTAATGCAGCAGTACTTGGAATAAACCACACATTGCGCATTTTTGCGTAGCGGTCGGTAGGCACGAGTACTGTATTTTCGTCGCCTTCAATAACTAAGGTTTCAAGCACTAACTCGCCGCCCGGGCGAAGCTGCGCTTTTAACTGCGCTAAAAAATCAATTGGTGAACGACGATGATAAAGCACCCCCATTGAAAATACCGTATCAAAGGCTTTAAGCTCTGGCAGGGCTTCTACACCTAATGGTAATAAATGCACGTTTTCGTCGGGGTTGAAGTGTTTAATTGCCTGAAACTGGCACAAAAATAAGTCAGAAGGATCAATACCCACTACAAACTCGGCGCCTTCTCCGCGCATGCGCCATAAATGATAGCCAGAGCCACAACCAATATCTAACACTGTACGGCCTTTTAATGGCTCAATATGTGGAAGGAGGCGATCCCATTTCCAATCACTGCGCCATTCGGTGTTTATTTCAATACCGTGCACACTGAATGGGCCTTTTCGCCAAGGCATCATGCGCTTTAATAAGTGTGTAGTTTGCTTTTGTTGGCCTTCACTCATTTCCCCTTTTGCGCCAATTTCTACTTTAGTGGCTATATCAACGTGAGTTGTGTTTATTTCAGGCAAATTTTTAAGCACTTTTTGCCATTGTGGTAAATCACCATGGCTTGCTTCTAACTGCCAATGTTTTAATTGGGCAGGTAGCGTTTCTAGCCAGTGGCTAAGTGGGCTTTGTGCAATTGCAGCGTAAAATTGGTTAAACCATTGAGACATAAATTACTCTTTTTATTTAATTGCTACCATTGAGCAAAAATTAAAACATTGATACCACA
>Ga0207891_1001495_pt1 | contig 10395 bp, 10 predicted proteins | sample LinPmetageLP50_FD_184061 | JGI IMG/M metagenome (GOLD analysis project Ga0207891, IMG submission 184061) | Marine viral communities from the Pacific Ocean - LP-50 (SPAdes) | ecosystem: Environmental > Aquatic > Marine > Oceanic | place: Pacific Ocean | collected 2011-08-27 | reverse complement strand
GATTAATGGAAAAAAATACGAATTTCCGTTGGTTGTGGGTACCGAAAATGAAGTTGCAATAGATATAAAGTCACTGCGTGCAGATACTGGTGGTGTAACCACCATAGACCCAGGATATAAAAATACAGGATCGTGTGAAAGCGCGATTACTTTTTTAAATGGAGAAGAAGGTGTCTTACGATACAGAGGGTACGCTATTGAAGAACTAGCAGAAAAGGCAGACTTTCTAGAAGTAGCCTATTTGTTGATTTTTGGAGAATTGCCTACCAGAGATCAATTTGAAAAATTTCATCAGGACATAAAAGACCAGTCTCATGTAGATGAAGATGTGAAAAAGATATTGGACGGATTTCCTAAATCTGCGCATCCAATGGGTGTCATATCATCACTAAACTCGGCTCTAATAGCCTTTAACCCTTCTTCGGTTAATGTAGATAGTGAAGAAGAAATGTACAATGCTATTGTACGAATATTAGGTAAATTTCCGGTTCTTACGGCATGGGCCTATAGAAAAAGAACAGGTTTGCCATTAGATTATGGCGATGACTCCCTAGGGTATGTAGATAATTTTTTAAAGATGATGTTTAAAAAGCCAAATGGGGAGTATGCACCTAATGAAACTGTGGTAAACGCGTTGGATAAATTATTGATCTTACACGCAGATCACGAGCAGAATTGTTCTACTTCTACGGTACGTATGGTAGGTTCATCTCATGCGGGACTTTTTGCTTCTATCTCAGCAGGTATCAACGCGCTTTGGGGACCACTTCATGGCGGGGCAAACCAGGCTGTTATTGAGATGCTAGAAGCGATCAAAGAAGATGGTGGCGATACGCATAAGTTTATGAACAAAGCAAAAGATAAGGAAGATCCTTTTAGATTAATGGGCTTTGGGCATAGAGTGTATAAAAATTTTGATCCAAGAGCGAAAATCATTAAAAAGTCGGCAGATGAGCTGCTCGCAAACCTTGGTGTAGAAGATCCAGTTTTGGACATCGCAAAAGGATTAGAAAAAGAAGCGTTAGAAGATGCATATTTCGTAGACAGAAAATTGTACCCTAATGTCGATTTTTATTCAGGCATCATTTATCGCGCTATGGGCATTCCCGTAGAAATGTTTACCGCTATGTTTGCATTGGGTAGATTGCCAGGATGGATTGCACAGTGGAGAGAAATGAGGTTGCGAAAGGAACCTATTGGTCGTCCAAGACAAGTGTATATTGGTGAGAACAAAAGACCCTTTATTCCTGTGGAAAAAAGATAACAACACATAATTTTATAATAGTACAAAAGCATTTCAGTTCATTGAGATGCTTTTTATTTTAAAGATACTTTTTAACGATATGAATTTTCGAATGAGGGTTTAAATTTGTTTTAAAGTTTGCAAGAATAGTATATTTGTTTTTTATGATACAATTGAATATTACAAATGAGTTTTCAAGACTTAAAGCTGTAGTTTTAGGAACAGCAAACAGCAACGGGCCTACACCTTCTTTAGCCGATGCTTACGACCCTAAATCGGCGCAACATATTAAAGCAGGTACCTATCCGCAAGAAAAAGATATGGTCAAAGAGATGGAATCCGTGGCGGCAGTTTTTAAAAAATATGATGTCCAGGTGTATCGCCCTGAAGTAATACAGGACTACAACCAGATTTTTTCTAGGGACATTGCCTTTGTCATAGAAGATAAATTTTTCAAATCGAATATCTTGCCGGACCGCGAAGGAGAGTTTACGGCCATAGAACATATCTGGTCACAGGTGCCAAAAGAAAACCGTATCAAATTACCAGAAGATGCTCATATTGAAGGAGGAGATGTCATGCCGCATGGTGATTATATTTTTGTAGGTACCTATCGTGGCGAAGATTATCCAGATTATATCACCGCACGAACAAATGAAGCAGGTGTCGATTTTCTTCGGAAAGTGTTCCCAGACAAAAAAATAAAATCATTTAACCTTAGAAAGAGCAATACGGTAGCAGAGGACAATGCGCTTCATTTGGATTGTTGCTTTCAGCCCATAGGAAAAGGGAAATGCATTATTCATAAAAATGGCTTTCTTGAAGAAGAGGAATATGAATGGCTCGTGAATTTCTTCGGAAAGGAAAACTGTTTTCACATTGATAAAACCGAAATGTATCACATGAACAGTAATATCTTCTCCATTTCTGAAGGCGTGATCATTTCAGAAAAGAACTTCACCCGATTAAACACTTGGTTGAGAGCGCAAGGTTTCACCGTAGAGGAAGTGCCTTACTTTGAAATCTCCAAACAAGAAGGATTGCTCAGATGTACCACGATGCCTTTGCGGAGAGATTAACCACTTTCCTAACAAACAAAAAACCCGACGCTAGTCGGGTTTATGTTTTTATATAAATGAGTATTAAAAATTTAAATTTTCAGTCAGATAAAATTAAGGACAAAAAACAGAAAATCTTTCCATTAAATTTTACAGCGAAGCGGTTTTGTTTTTTTTATAACTACAAGCAAAGCGCTCTACTAACTACCGTCTATTTTAAAATGCTGCAAGCAATTTTAAAATGTATTAATCCCTAAGCAGCCCTCTTGAAATTACGATCTTTTGAATTTCAGAAGTTCCTTCGTAGATCTGGGTGATTTTTGCATCGCGCATCATACGTTCTACATGGTACTCTTTTACAAATCCGTTACCACCATGAACTTGTACGGCTTCAACCGAAACATCCATGGCCACTTGTGAAGCGTACAGTTTTGCCATAGCGCCACTCATGTCGTAATTGTGATCGTTGTCCTTGTCCCATGCTGCTTTATGCACTAGGTGACGGGCAGCTGTAATGGTTGTGTGCATATCGGCCAATTTAAAAGCAATGGCTTGATGGTTGCAAATTTCGGTACCAAAGGTCTTACGCTGTTTTGAATATTCTCTTGCCAGATCGTAAGCGCCTGCGGCAATCCCTAAGGCTTGTGCGGCGATACCAATACGACCGCCGGCCAATGTTTTCATGGCAAATTTAAAACCAAATCCATCTTCACCAATTCTATTTTCTTTAGGCACTTTAACATCATTGAAGTTAAGGGTGTGGGTATCACTTCCGCGGATTCCTAATTTATCTTCTTTAGGTCCTACTTCAAAACCTTCCCAGGTTTTTTCAACGATAAAAGCATTGATTCCCTTATGTTTCTTTTCTTTATCGGTTTGAGCGATGACTAAATAATAATCTGCTGTTCCTCCATTGGTGATCCAGTTTTTGGTTCCGTTTAAAATATAGTGATCTCCTTTGTCAATAGCTGTCGTTCTTTGAGATGTTGCATCACTACCAGCTTCCGGCTCACTAAGGCAAAAGGCTCCTATCGATTCTCCAGTAGCTAGTTTGGTAAGGTATTTTTCTTTTTGTGCTTCCGATCCATACGCTTCAAGTCCATAACATACCAAAGAATTGTTTACAGAAACAATTACAGAGGCAGAGGCATCCACTTTACTCAATTCTTCCATCACGATTACATACGCCAAGGTGTCCATGCCGCCACCGCCATACTTAGGATCCACCATCATGCCCAGAAAGCCAAGTTCGCCCATTTTTTTAACCTGTTCGGTTGGAAACTCTTGTTTGTTATCGCGTTCTATCACGCCAGGAAGCAATTCATTTTTTGCAAAATCACGTGCTGCGTCGCGGATCAATAAATGTTCTTCAGAAAGGCTAAAATCCATTATGGTATATCGTTTTAGTAAATTTTTAAAAAGTCTAGCAAAAGTACTGCTTTTAACAATAATCCTCAAGGAGACCTTCTTAAAATAAGGTGAAATTTATGAGTCACTCAATTCGGGTTATCAGAACAATGTTGTATAAAGTTTCCTACTTTTACACGAATGAAAAAAAATAGCTATCATGTGGTTGGTGTTATGAGCGGCACTTCTTTAGATGGGGTGGACCTTGTAGAATGTTTTTTTGATGTTTCTGAAGACGGCTATAGCTATAAAATGGGAGTTTCGGTGACTGTTCCGTATACTCAGTTTTGGAAAAATAGATTACAACAAGCGATAACTTTTTCTGAAAAAGAACTCATTGTTTTAAATACTGACTATACCGAACTACTAGCGGAATTAATTTTAGCTTTTTTAAAGGATAACAAGATTGAAAAATTGGATGCGGTATGCAGCCATGGGCACACCATTTTACACCAACCGGAAAAAGGACGCACCTTACAAATAGGAAATTTACCGAAATTGGCGTTACTACTCGATCAAACCGTTGTTTGCGATTTTAGGGTTCAGGATGTTGCCATGGGTGGGCAGGGAGCACCTTTGGTTCCAGTGGGCGATCAACTGCTTTTTAAAAACTACGATTATTGCCTTAATTTAGGAGGTTTTGCTAATATATCTACTGAAATTTCAGGTAACAGAATAGCCTATGATATCTGTCCCGTAAATATTGTACTGAATATCTACGCCGAAATGTTAGGAAAGCCCTATGACGATGGTGGCGAGATTGCTTTAAAAGGGAAGGTGGATAAAGCCTTGTTGATGCAGTTAAACCAACTGCCATTTTACTCCAAAAAACCACCTAAATCTTTGGGATTAGAATGGGTAAAAGAACAAATATTGCCTATACTGAATGCTTCGGGTAAATCGCCAGAAAATGTTATCGCTACATTTACTGAGCATATTGCGATGCAAATTAGTAAGGAGCTGGTTCAAGATGCTTCTGTATTAATAACTGGTGGAGGGGCATATAATCGTTTTCTGCTGAAACGGTTGGGGAATTTTAGAAATTGTAACATAACAGTACCGCCTTCAGAAATCATAGAATTTAAGGAAGCCCTTATTTTTGCGCTCCTAGGTGTACTAAAACTGCAGAATGAAGTGAATTGTTTAGCCAGTGTAACAGGAGCAGAAAGCGATCATTCCAGTGGTAAAATTTTCAGAATTTAAAAATGAAAGAAAAGAAAAAAAAGAAACCAGATCAAGTTGTTTTTGATGAGAAAAGTCAGAAGTATGAAGCGTCCATTAAGCCGTATGCAACAAACGTGGGCGCCCCGGCCATACAAATGGAGGATGTAACTTCCTGGAAAAATACGAGCGTTAAAAAAGTGAATCACCACTTTAAAACGAACTTTGAAAAGATAAAAGCGCAATATGACGCGATGATGGAGGCTTTTGAATATAATGATCTAATCTACCGCGCAAAGTTTAGTTTTGAACCTGTAATAGGGCAAGTCTACCATCTTTACAGGGCTAAAGACGATACCACATTTTTGTCGATGATTGCCCCTTCAGAATGTTCATTCAAATTTATAGATAGTTTTGCATTGGATATGGATAGGGTTTGGCAGCGAGTTGATAACGTTGATGCATAAACCAATAAATACTTCGATAAAATAAACTTAAAATAACAAAAACCCTTTTTCAATTTTTTATATTTGTTGCAGAACTTCACAATTACATGAAAGAATTACTTACCAAGTACGAGAATAAAGAACCAGAAATTGTTTTTCATTGGAATGATCCAGAAACCGAAGCCGAAGGCTGGACGGTTATCAACTCGTTGCGCGGTGGCGCAGCCGGAGGAGGAACCAGGATGCGATCTGGCCTGAATGAGAACGAAGTGCTTTCACTGGCGAAGACCATGGAAGTGAAATTCACGGTTTCTGGCCCTGCCATTGGCGGTGCAAAATCAGGAATTAATTTTGACCCGCATGACCCTCGTAAGAAAGGAGTGTTGGAGCGCTGGTACAAAGCGGTGTCCCCATTGCTAAAAGCATATTATGGAACAGGGGGTGATCTTAATGTAGATGAAATACATGAGGTGATCCCAATTACTGAAGAAAGTGGCGTTTGGCATCCACAAGAAGGTGTTTTTAACGGCCATTTTACACCCACGGAAGCAGATAAGATCAATCGGATTGGCCAACTTAGGCACGGCGTGATTAAAGTGCTAGAAAATGACACGTATTCACCAGATGTTTCTAGAAAATATACCGTGGCAGATATGATTACGGGCTACGGTGTGGCAGAAGCTGCCCGTCATTATTATGACATTTATGGCGGTAGTATAAAGGGAAAACGTGCCGTGGTACAAGGATTTGGTAACGTAGGTGCTGCTGCAGCTTATTACTTAGCACAAATGGGAGCTAAGGTAGTGGGTATTATAGATAGAGTAGGAGGCGTTATTAACAAAGACGGTTTTTCTTTTGATGAAATAAAAGAGTTATATCTCAATAAAGATGGAAACACACTTGTCTCAGAGAACATGATTCCGTTTGACGAGATCAATGATAAAATCTGGAAGTTAGAGTGTGAGGTATTCGCCCCTTGTGCTGCGTCTAGATTGATAACTAAAGACCAGATTTCGTCTATGATGGAAACAGGTCTTGAAGTAATTAGTTGTGGTGCAAATGTACCTTTTGCAGATAAAGAAATTTTCTTTGGACCTATTATGGAATATACAGACGAACGTGTGAGCCTAATACCAGATTTTATTTCAAACTGTGGAATGGCGCGTGTGTTCGCTTATTTTATGGAACGTAAAGTGCAAATGACAGACGAGGCAATTTTTAATGATACTTCCATTACTATTAGAAACGCAATACAAAATACCTTTGATAATAATAGCACCAAGACACACATTAGTAAGACTGCGTTTGAAATTGCACTCAAGCAACTACTTTAATTAAAAATAAAACACTCCTTACACTATGGAATCGATTATTATATTAATTTTTATCATCGGATACCTCTCCATCACCTTGGAGCATCCTTTAAAATTAGACAAAACAGTTCCCGCTTTAATCATGGCGGCTTTAATTTGGGCAGTCTTGGCCATAGGTTTTCATGCCGGTTGGTTTGATGTTATAGACACCCATGAGCGGGCTTTTAATTTCTTGAGCGGTGGGGAAGCAGCCGAAGAAGGTTTTGAAAATGCACTGTTACATCATTTAGGAAAAACCTCAGAGATCCTTATTTTCTTGATTGGGGCAATGACTATAGTTGAAATTATAGACCTTCATCGTGGTTTTGAGATTTTAAAAGGAGCAGTAAAGACGAAAAGTAAAAAAAAGTTGCTTTGGATTATAGGTATTCTTGCCTTTATACTTTCAGCAATAATTGATAACCTTACCGCAACCATCGTTTTGGTAACGTTATTACGTAAGCTCATCGTTGTTAGAGAACAAAGGCTTTGGTATGCCGCTATGGTCGTAATTGCAGCAAATGCGGGTGGCGCTTGGTCTCCTATTGGTGATGTAACCACAACGATGCTTTGGATTGCAGACAACGTTACTGCAGCAGGTCTCATTGAGTTTGTGGTCCTGCCATCTGTCGTTTGTTTTGTGGTTCCTTTTGTAATTGCAAGTTATACGCCTGCCTTCAAAGGGGAAATCCATGTTAATAATACCGAAGATAAAGAGACAGAACGCCTACTTAGTTCAAAAACAATGTTGTTTTTAGGGCTAGGAATGATCGTTTCGGTACCTGTTTTTAAGACAATTACACATTTACCACCTTATATCGGGATGATGTTTGCCTTAGGTATCGTATGGTTGGTTTCTGAATATATTCATCCTGAAGAAGATTTCAGTAAAGAAAGAAGACATTTGTATTCCGCTCATAAAGCACTTTCTCGTATCGAAATTTCCAGTATCCTTTTCTTCCTTGGGATTTTAATGGCTGTAGCCGGATTAGAAAGTTTGGTCTTTGGTGTTGCCGAAAATGGAGATCCAGTAGGAACCTTAAGATATCTTGCTGAGGTGCTCCAAGAAGCCATTCCTAATCAGGATGTGGTGGTGTTATTATTAGGTGTGCTGTCTGCTATTATAGACAATGTTCCTTTAGTAGCCGCCTCTATGGGGATGTACGATGCGCCTACAGATTCTGTATTGTGGCACTTTATAGCCTATTCTGCAGGAACAGGTGGAAGTATGTTGATTATAGGTTCGGCAGCTGGAGTTGCAGCCATGGGGATGGAGCGTATCGATTTTATTTGGTACCTCAAAAAAATTACCTGGTTGGCTTTTGTAGGGTTCATCGCTGGAGCGGGAGTCTTTTTATTGTTCGAGCGCGTACTATTTCACCATACATAACAATTTCTTTTATTCATTTTCGTTAGTACTAAAAACTAAATAACTTATATGCTAAACCTTTTAATACAAGAAGGCGCTCAGGATATTGATCCGTTGTTGGACGAAGAGCCCGTTGAAAAAACACTTTCTATAATCGAACTGCTCATGAACGGTGGTCTGGCAGCTCAGATTATCATTGGAGTGCTATTTATACTACTATTTGTTGCCGTATATATTTATTTTGAAAGGTTATTTGCCGTGAAAGCTGCTTCAAAAATGGATAGTAATTTCATGAATCAGATACGGGATAATGTTTCTTCTGGTAATATGCAGGCGGCAAAGGTTTTATGTGCCCAACAAAACACACCTGTTTCGCGTTTAACTGAAAAAGGTATTTCCCGAATAGGAAGTCCTTTAGAAGATATTAATACGGCCATTGAAAATGCAGGTAGACTAGAAGTATATAAACTGGAAAAAAACGTAAGTGTATTAGCAACTATTGCTGGAGCAGCACCCATGATTGGATTTTTGGGTACTGTAATCGGTATGGTGTTAGCTTTTCATCAATTAGCAACCAGTAGCGGGCAAGCAGAAATGGGTGCCCTGGCCGAAGGGATCTATACAGCCATGACTACAACGGTAGCCGGTCTTATCGTAGGTATTATTGCCTACATGGGCTACAACCATATTGTAGTGCGAACAGATAAAGTGGTACACCAGATGGAGGCCACGGCAGTAGACTTTTTAGACATCTTAAACGAGCCAGCATAATATGAATTTGCGAGGAAGAAATAAAGTGAGTGCAGAGTTTAGTATGAGCTCCATGACAGATATTGTGTTCTTGTTATTGGTTTTCTTTCTGCTTACCTCTCCTGCAATTACACCAGATGCATTAGACCTTATCCTACCAAAGGCAAAAGGGAAAAGTACCAATGCGCAAAAGGCAAGTGTGAGCATTACGGCAGAAGGTGCGTATTATGTTAACAAGGAGCGCGTGAGTGAATATAGCATAGAAAAAACCTTGGTAAGCGCTTTAGCGGGTCAAGAAGAACCTACGTTAATTTTACGCGCCGAAGAAGGAGTGCCCATAGAGCAAGCTGTTTTTGTGATGGATATTGCCAATAAAAATAATTTTAAGGTAGTCTTGGCAGTACGTCCTAATTAGGGCGTTACCAAGACGCTCATTGCTTTCGGCCTTGGTCGGGCTTTTGGCAGTCGCTTCCAGACAAAAGCGTCTGGAGAGCTCCAACAAAGCCTCAATCCCTAACGCAAAAAGAAGTGTGGCATATTTTTAGCTATTCAGTAATACAGATAAAGAATGAGCATGTTAGATACAGAACATAAGAAAAAGAGCATGGCGATCACCATCGTGCTGCATGTGCTTATTGTATTGTTGCTATTCTTTGTGGGTCTTCACTATTTAGACCCACCACCAGAGAACGGGATTGCTGTTAACTTCGGGACAACAGAAACAGGTAGTGGAAATATCCAGCCGTTAGAGAAAATAAAATCAGCTCCCAAACAAGAAACCCCGCCACCCGTAGAACAACCAAAATCTGAAATTAAAGAAGACGTTGTCACCCAAGATAATGAAGATGCTCCAGTTATTAAAAAAGAAAAAATAACGAAGGAAAATGTGGAGACGCCAAAAAAAGTAGTACCTAAAAAGGAGCCTGTAAAAAAACCAGATCCTACCCCAGACAAAACGACGAGCGATGCGCTTTCAAATTTGATCAATGGTCCTAAAAGTGACGGTACCGCAAAAGGAAGTGAAGGTAACGACAATAAGGCCGGAGATAAAGGAAGTATAGATGGCGACCCGAATGCCAGCAGCTATTACGGTACAGGTAAAGGCTTAGATGGTGACGGAAATTATTTGCTAGGCGGCAGAAAAGCACTCAACAAGAAAAAATTCACCCAGGACTGTAATGAAGCAGGAACTGTCGTGGTTAGTATCGAGGTAGATCGAAATGGTAAAGTAATAAGTGCCACTCCAGGTGTTAGGGGAACTACCAATAATTCCAGATGTTTACTGGAACCTGCAAAAAGAGCAGCATTAGCGACCCGTTTTAATGGCGACGACAAAGCGCCTGCAAAACAAATAGGAAAGATTATCTACAAATTCAGTCTTTCAGAATAAAAGAGTACGATTTATACTACAACTTTTTTCATAACTTCACCGCTTTTAGATAAAGCTTTGAAAGGGGATACATTAAAATATTTAGCAATTTTCTTTGGTTTGGTTTCCGTCTTGGTTTCCATGATTTATGGTAATACTGAAACGCTTTATATCAAACCATTATTTCATGTATTTATCTATTGGTTTTATGTAAATCAAACCAAGAAAAATAATTGGCTT
>Ga0207891_1001493_pt1 | contig 10419 bp, 8 predicted proteins | sample LinPmetageLP50_FD_184061 | JGI IMG/M metagenome (GOLD analysis project Ga0207891, IMG submission 184061) | Marine viral communities from the Pacific Ocean - LP-50 (SPAdes) | ecosystem: Environmental > Aquatic > Marine > Oceanic | place: Pacific Ocean | collected 2011-08-27 | reverse complement strand
GCAATTAATTTAAAAAGAATTATTGCGCTAAATACCCACCATCAATAGGATAGTAAGCGCCAGTAGCAAAAGATGACTTCTCGCTTGCCAGCCATAAAAATAACTGGGCTACTTCATCTGCCTCTCCCAATCTCCCAATTGGATGTGCATTTACCAACTGCGATAACAAATCTTTATCTAAATCTTTTAACATTGGGGTATTTATAAACGCAGGGCCAACAGAATTTACCCTTATACCTTTAGCAGAATATTCCAGGGCTGCAGATTTTGTTAAACCAACCACCCCGTGTTTTGCCGCAACATAAGCGGCCGAATTCGCAAACCCTACGCTTCCCAAAATAGAAGCCACATTTATAATTGAACCCTTACCATTTTTAAGCATTTCTGGAATTTGATACCTCATCCCGTAGAAAACGCCCGAAAGATTTATAGCAATTACCTTATCCCAGCCTTCAACCGGATATTCGCCAACGGGGTGTTGTGGCCCTCCCACTCCTGCATTATTCACTGCAATATCTAATTTACCGAATTTCTTTACTGCCTGAGTAACACTGTTTTCAGAGTCCTGGGCTTTAGATATATCTGCCTTAAAAAATACTGCTTCTCCACCATCTTCATTAATTTTCTTCGCCAGTTTCTCTCCTTTTTCATTATCTATATCGGTTAGAAAAACCCGGGCACCTTCCTTTGCAAAAAGCAAAGCTGTACTTTCTCCAATTCCCGAAGCTGCTCCGGTGATGAGCGCTACTTTACCTTTTAATTCCATGGCTTGATTATTTAAATTAAACAGCTTAAAATTAGCCTTTTAAATACCAAAATAATATGAGGAATATCAGGGAATAATATTTTAAGTAACTTGGCTTAAAATTGAGTACAAATGAAAAGCTTAACCTACCTTTTATTAATTTTAATTAGTTTTAATTTTGTCACGGCCCAGGATAAAAAGCTACCGGAAGGCTTTATTTACCTCAAAGAGAAAATACCTGATATTAAGCTTGATATTAGATATGCCGGAAGTAATAATTTTATCGGAAAACCGGTAAACGCCTACCAAAAGCCCGTAGCCATTTTAACCGAAGCGGCTGCAACTGCACTCCAAAAAGCTCAAAAAGACTTGATGGCAGAAGGTTATTGTTTCAAAATCTTTGATGCATACCGTCCGCAAACAGCGGTTAACCATTTTATTGAATGGGCTAGAATTCCTGCAGACACGCTTACTAAACAAAAATTCTATCCAAATGTTGCCAAAAAAGACCTGTTTCAGCTAGGTTACATCGCTACTAAATCGGGGCATTCCCGCGGTAGCACTGTAGATCTTACTATTATTAATATCCAAACCGGAGAGGAGTTAGATATGGGAAGTGGTTATGATTTCTTCGGAGATATTTCTCACCACAGCACAAATAAAATCACTAAAGAACAAAGAGCTAACCGTTCGTTATTGAAGCGAATAATGATTAAAAATGGCTTTAGGCCTTATCCCGAAGAGTGGTGGCATTATACCTTAAGAAATGAACCATATCCTGAAACTTATTTCGATTTTCCGGTACAATAGATTTTAGGAGATTAAATCTAAAGTTAAATCGCATGAGGTGTTTCACCCTCTTCTAATTCCTCTTTAAATTCAAAATTGAAAGTGTTTTTTAAAACCTCCTGGTCTAAAATTTCGGAAAGCTCCTGAGTATCTAAAAATTTATCATAGTAACCAAGAACCCTACTGTATTTTAAAGCTCGATTTTGGTCTGGTTCATACATAGAAGCACTTAGTATAACTACATAAATAGAGTTTTTATATTTAAAATCTTCTAGAAAATCCAAAACATCCCAGCCATTTACCCTTGGCATATTTAGATCTAAAAAGATAAGTTTTAAATGCTCTGAGTTTGCAGTTTGTTTTAGATGATCTATTAATTCGCCACCCTGCCAGAAGCCTTTTATTGGGCAATTCACTAATTTCTTTAAACTTCTTAATTCTAATTTTAGAATAAGTGAATTGTCTTCGGCTAGTAAAATTTCATACCTGGGGGGCTTCTGCATATGCTCGCTTTTGGAGCTAAAGTTTATAGGTAACTTTAACGCCATAAAGATACGCTGTAAAGCTTCCTTCGCAATAAGAAAAATGCAATATTTATGAGATTAACCACAAGAAAAGTAATTGTGGATTCTCTAAAATTTTGATTGAATCAATAAAAGCTTCTAGAAGAGATATCATCTCGCCTAATTTCGATAAATCTTAAGGAAGGTTTTAATTTCAAATTTCCACAACTTAGATTCTGAAATGATCCCGAAGCATCCGGACAGAATGATAAGTAAAAATAAAACCCCGAAAAACACAATGCCTTTTCGGGGTTTCTAATGATTTCCTGCTAAAAATTAAGATTCTACATCTAAAGCAGCATCTATTCTGGCAATTAGATCTTCCCAGTGATATTGCGTTAGCGAATGGTTTGTTCCCGCTTTTCTTCGGTTAATTTCTCGCTTTAAAGTTTTCATTTCACCGCGCATCAACGGCAAAATATCAGATTTCAATAAAGCTTCGTTATCTTCAGCATTTAATTTTTTAAGATATTCTGAAGCAATATCTACATATGAACGCTGAAGATTTCTCCGGTAAGCATCAACCTTATTTCTATTATAAAGTTCACTAAAAATACCTTTTCGTAAATCGCTCATTAAATTCACCGCGGTATAAGCCTCATTCCCGTTTACCTCTTCGTTAGCGATCATTCGGTTTAAACGATCTTCATCCAGTAAACTACTTAAGGCACGAGTTTGTAAATTCTGCACCCGTTCTATAGCTCCCGAAGCTTCAATTCGGTTTAAAATTTCCTGGTTAAGCAACCAATCTGGAGTGGTAAAAGCTTCTTCAACTAAAAATTTCACTGCTTCTTCCTGCTTTTCTTTCGGCACATTTTCGTAAACCACGCCATCCTGATTAGAGGTTTTACGAGTTTCGTAAACCCCGCCAACATTGGCGACCACGTGAGAAGTATAACCGCGCCACATATAAGTTAACTCTCTGTACACTTCTTCAAGATCATCATAACCATAACCGTCTTTGGAAGTCCATTCGATTAAGTTTGGCACTACTCTTTTAAGATTCGCCAATCCGTATTCACTGGCTTTCACCTGGTCATCTCCCAAACTTTCTCGCTGCGATTGTGGATCTACCCCACCATAACCATTTCCAAATTCATACCATGGATTTCCAGCTTTTTCCAAAATCCATTCATCTAATTTTTCTTTCTCTGCTTCGGCAGACTCGGCTTCAGGCAAATATCGGTAACCCCAGTTAATGGCATACAAATCGTAAGGCCCCATCATTCGAATATATCTTACTCCTTCGTCTTCCGGTTGCGCAACGTAATTCACCCGTGCATAATCCATAATTGAGGGCGTTAAACCATATTTCTGGGTAAATTCTGCCGACCTTAAAGAATCTGTTGGGTAAGCTGAACTTGCTTTCATATTGTGTGGCAAACCAAGTGCGTGGCCAACTTCGTGCGCAATTACCATACGCATCATTTCTCCAATTTCAGATTCGGGGGTATTTAAAGTCCTGGCATCTTCGGTTTGCGCTCCGGCTTCAATCATATACCGGTTTCGATAAGAACGTAAATGATTATGGTACCAAATAATGTCACTTTCTATAATCTCACCGGTTCTGGGATCCGTCACCGAAGGCCCCACCGCATTCCTGGTTGTACTGGCTACGTAACGAACCACCGAGTAACGCACATCTTCAGGGCTAAATTCCGGATCTTCTTCTTTGGTTGGCGGATCTTTAGCAATTATCGCGTTTTTAAATCCTGCTTCTTCAAAAGCTACATTCCAGTCCTCGATTCCCTGCTTAAAATATGGGCGCCATTTTTCAGGCGTGGCAGGATCTAAATAATAAACTATAGGCTCTTCAGGCTCTACCAGCTCACCACGTTTGTAAGCTTCAATATCTTTAGGCACTAATTGCCACCTGCGAATCAATTCATAATCATCGGCTTTCAATTCTTCCGAATTATAATCATATTTATCTATGGTAAACCAACCTACACGAGGATCTGCAATTCTTGGCTGCATCTTATCGTCTGGCAACAAGATCATAGATTGGTTCATCATCATAGAAATAGTCCCGGCCTGGTCGCGTGTGGGCGGCTCTTCAGCCTCGTACGTCATTACGTGTTTTACCTCTACGTTCTTTGGATAGGAATTTGCAGACTCGATATAAGATCTGCTCTGGTCCAGTTTCTTTACTTTATAACGTTTCCGAAGAGAAGAAGAAAGTCCGTTGATGGCCTGCACCTCGTTTTCAAACAAATCACCCACCTCAATTACCACACTTGTAGAATCTGCGTTATAAGTTTCAATTTCTGAACTAAAGAGAATTGGAAAATAATTATTGGCCTGCACCGATTTGTAAATAGGCGATTCTTCATCGCTCATATTTTCAAAACTAATCACCTTTACATCAATATTTCCTTTTCGTTTCGTCCAGCGCACCACCTGTTCATTTACTTTAGAACCGGCATTCACATAACCGCCGCCATAACCATCTGGCACACCGGCGATACGGCTTACCAAAAGCATATCTTTATCCAGTAAATCTACCGGAATTTCAAAGTAAAGTTTATCATCTACAAAATGTGTTGTAAAAAGTCCTTCATCAGATTCAGCTTCTGAAGTGATGACTTCATCGTAGGATTTGAGTCTGCTTGTAGATTTTTTTGAAGTGTTTTCAGCCGACTTCTCTTTACTGCCAAAAACAGATTTCTCACTTCCGCAGCCAGCTGTAAGTATTGCGGCCAACCCCAGAATAGGTAATTTTTTTATCATGAATTTTTTATTTTGGCTTCAAGATAAGGAAACCTGAGAAAATGTTTGAAATATAGGAAAGGAAGAATTGTTATTTATAAATAAATCAACCGTTGAACTGAACATTTTTCAAATTCAAACAGGACTAAAATACCCATAACCTAGATCCTGAAACAAGTTCAGGATGACGGAGAAAAGTTCTTAGCACCTTATTCCGAAGAAATCTTAGAGTTGCTTTCGGTATTCATCCATCTGTCCCAGAAAGTGAAATAAAGTCCGAAATTAGTTTTAAACTCGGCGTGATGAAAATGATGATGCGTGGCACCAATAAATAATTTTCCGAAGCGACTTTTTATAAAAGCTTTAGGATAAATTTCAATATCCAAATGATTTATCACGCTGCTAAGCGTCATAAAAATCAAATAAACCCCAATCACAATTGGGTGAACAGGCAGAAAGAGTAGAATTACCGGAACTACTATAGCTTCTAGCAGCGATTCCCACGGATGAAAGGAAAAAGCCGTCCATGGGCTGGGCACTAAACTATCGTGATGCACCTTATGAATTTTCCTAAAAACCTTTGGATTGTGCATCCAGCGATGCACCCAATAATAATAAGTTTCGTGAAGTAGAGAGAGTAAAATAAAACTGGCCGGTAAATACCATAATCCAAATTTTTCAAGCTCCAGATAAATTGCGGTAAAGCCTTTTTGCCATAAAAAATAGGTAAGCGCGCCAAAAAAGCCAAAAATCACCGAAGACCACATGCTCCAGTAAATTTCTTTTTTTAACTGTCCTTTTCTAAAGCCGCGTTTGCTTAATCTTTTATTGCTGAATTTTTCACTTTTAAGTTTATAATAATACCAGTAGAATATTCCCGCAGAAATTAAATATCTTAGAAAAACCGCGGCAAAAAAGATAAGCACACAAACAAAGAAAAGCCCCGGATTATTAATTTCGAAGAAAACCATATTAATCCAATGTAGGGAATAAGAGCGTTTTTTGGAAATCAACTTTTCAGAAAATATTCTTAAACTTTAAAGAATTTAATTACCCGTAAGGTTTGTAAAACCTTATAATCTTCACAATTTAGTATCTTCGGTTTAACTTAGCCAATTTCCCAGTTATGAAGAGAGAATTCAAGCCTTTTTATGTAAAATTCATATTCTTAATCGCTTTCCTATTCATTAGCAGTGTACCTGCTAATGCCCAATTTCCGTTAGGAAATAGTCAAAATAATGAAGCTGATGCCCAGGAAATTCCTGAAGATATTTTAGGCAGAAGAACACCGCGAGGTACGGTAACCGGATTTATAAATGCTGTGGCCGGACAAAATTATAATCGAGCCTCGAGATACCTCAATTTCCCGGGAAATATTACTTCTGAAGAAGAGAAAAAACGGGTGGTCCTGGTTTTGCAACGCCTATTTGACCAAAAAGGAAGTATGCTCCCCTATTATCTAATAAGCGATGATCCCAAGGGAAAAACCGATGATGATTTTGAACCAAGACTGGAGAAAGTAGGAAGTGTAAGCCCTCACGATGAATTGATTGAGATTTTTCTAAAACGGCACGATGATGAAACCGGAAATGGAATCTGGCTTTTTTCAGCTGAAACAGTCGAAGCCATAAGTTCGGTTAGCCTTCAAAATTCGGCTTTTGTAGACCAAATAATTCCGGGGTTTCTTAATAAATATCTTTGGGGTGGTGTACCTGCCGGACAATGGATTGTAGCCTTGTTACTTATTGGGTTAAGTTATCTCATTTCTTTTTTGATTATTTCTTCAATAATTTTTCTATTAAAAAAACTTTGGAAAAGGATTAGAGAAGAGCCCATTTCAGGAATAATTACCGCGGTAAAACTTCCCTTAAAATTATATGTAGCCGTTTGGATTTTTGTTGCGTTTTCAAGAAACCTGGAACTATCTATTATTTTACGCCAAAAATTTAGTGCTATCACTATTATAGTTGGTATTGTAGCTGTTCTTATTCTCCTCTGGCGACTATCAGATTTTATAGGAAAATTTAGTCAGGAAAAAATGTTATTACGCGGAAATCCGGCAGGAGTTTCAATAGTATTATTTCTGCAGCGGGCGGCTAAGATTGCTATTGTTATTTTTGGTATAATATTTAGTTTAGGCGCAATTGGCATTGATGTAACTACCGGTTTGGCCGCCCTGGGAATTGGTGGTATTGCTCTTGCCCTGGGAGCTCAAAAAACGATAGAAAATTTTGTGGGAAGTGTGACCCTAATTGCCGACAGGCCCATTCGTGTTGGCGATTTTTGCCGGGTGGGGCAAATCACGGGAACAATTGAAAAAATTGGTATTCGCTCTACCAGAATTAGAACTTTAGACCGCACCGTAGTTACCATTCCCAATGGAGCATTTTCATCTGACACGATTGAGAATTATGCCCACCGGGATAGGTTTAGATTTATAAGTGTTTTAAATTTTAGATACGAAACATCGCCAGATCAGCTACGCTATTTACTTACCGAATTAAGAAAAGTGCTTTATGCGCATCCTAAGGTCTATGAAGAACCCGCTAGAATTAGGTTTATTGGTTTTGGAGCACATTCTCTGGATATTGAAATTTTCGCCTATTTGGAAGCTAAAGATTATAATGGATTCCTGGAAATTCGTGAAGATCTCATGTTACGAATGATGGATGTTGTAGACCGTAGTGGTACCGATTTTGCTTTCCCATCGCAAACTATTTACTTCGGAAAAGACCAGGGACTTTCTAAAGAAAAAACTGCTGAAGCAGAAGCTGTAGTTGAAAACCTGAAGAAAGAAAGAGAAATGCCACTTCCGCAATTTACCCGCGAACAAATTGACTCACTAAAAAACAAATCCAGTTACCCACCTGAAGGTTCGAGTACATCTATTTAGAAGACTCAGCATTAAAAACAAAAAAGCCTTGAAAATCGAATGATTAACAAGGCTTTAAGTACTCGGGACGGAAATAGAACCTATTTAATTTAGTTAGTTTCTTAGAACCTATTAAAATAGGCTGAAACCCTTTATTTTATTACTGTTAAGAAGTGATTTTGTATTGTTGTAAAATTCATTTTGAGAAGATAAAGTAAGAAGAAATTAGCAAAATGTCGGCACTATGTCGGCACCCTGTATAAATTTATTTATCTTTGAGTTTCAAAATGTTACTGTATAATGGCAAAACTCAAATACTTTCTAAAGGGTAAGGGGAACCCGGCAACGATTTATCTAAGATTTTCCAACGGGCGCAAATTTGACCTGAAAAAATCAACTTCACTTTTAATTAATCCTGCTTTTTGGAATAACAATAAGGGAGCCGTTAAACAAATATCCAAGTTTACCGGAAAGAAGAACCTGCAAAACGATCTTACAGGCCTGCAGGCATATATTCTAAATACTTATAATGAAGATTACTCCCAGGGGAGTGTAATTAATGCTAATTGGCTTGCAGAGGCTATAAATAATTACTTCAACCAAAGTAACGTTTCAGACCTCAACTATTTATCAGACTTCGCAGAATTTATAATTGAAAATCTACCTACTAAAGTCCTGGCAAATGGTAGAACGGGAGTAACAGCAAACACCCTGAAAAGATACCGGACTATTGCCAATAAGATAACAGCCTATGAAACTGCAAAGAGAACCCGGTTAAAGGTTAGTGATATAGATTTGAAATTTTATAAGGACTTCAAACATTATTTGAATGTAGATCAAAAACTGAATTTGAATACAACCGGGCGTTACATCAGTTATATTAAGGCTCTTTGCTATGAGGCTAAAGAATACGGAATAAAGACAAACCCCGATTTTGAAAAAAAGGAATTTAGACCCACCAAAGAAAAAACCACATTTGTAACACTTTCAGAAAACGAAATAGAGAAAATTTTCAACTATTCATTTGAAGCAAACTATTTAAACAATGCCCGTAATTGGTTAATAATTGGCGTTTGGACTGGTGCCCGGGTAAGTGATTTGCTAAAATTGGATAAAACCAACGTTCAAAATGACTTTATAGAATATACATCAAAGAAAACCGGGCAAAAAATAATCCTGCCTTTACATTGGCAAGTAAAGGATATATTAGAACGCAACAACGGGAATTTTCCCAAACCTATTTCGAGCCAAAAGTTTAACGATTACCTTAAAAAAGTTTGTGAAAAAGTAGAGCTAAATGATGAGGTGCCAGGCTCTAAACTAACTGAAATAAAAAAGGGCGTTTGGAGAAAACAAAAAAAGAATTTTCAAAAATGGGAGCTTGTTAGCTCTCATATTTGTAGGCGTTCATTTGCTACCAATCATTACGGGCAACTACCTACACCCGTTTTAATGGCTGTAACCGGGCATACTACTGAAAAGATGTTTTTAAAGTACATAGGGAAAACTGCTAAGGACAATGCAGAGGCGTTAAATACCTTTTGGGAAACCCAACAAAATAAAAAGGAAAGAAAATCAAAATTGGAGCCTTTAAAAAGAGCTAATTAATTACTAATCAAAATCAATAATTATGGCAAACACTATGCAACCGGACAACGTAAAAATTGAAACTTTAGAAACTTTCTTGGGTAAAAGTGATTACTATTCTAACAAAGAATTATTAGAGGCTCTCTACACCTCAACACAAATTTTAAAGGACTTAGAAATAAAGACCCGGGAAACCGAAACCGTAAAAAAAGTTATTTCCCTGGTATTAGATGAGGTTTCAGTAAGATTTGATCTTTATTCTACATTTGGATTTTTTCAGGCTTATTATGAAATGCTACCGGAGTTTGAAACCTCTTTAGATACTTTTACCGCTTTGAATGATATTTTTGAGGCTAAGACTGGAGAAAAAAGATTTAATGATTTTGGAGCCTTTAAAAATGCTTTGGGAATGAATTAAAGAACTCGTCCTAATGAGGATCTTGAGAGCCAAAGGAAATTTTTCCTTAGTGTGTAATGGATAGGCGCAAATTTGCGCTCTTTAGGAATGAATTAGGGAGATCTTCAAAACATAATTTTCAAAATGTTTATAAATGGAATGTAAATTTAATAACGGACAAATAATTTTTGAAACAAGTAAAGCAGAAAGAAAGAATATTGAAATAATTAGAGGGCAATTACTTGACGAGCTCTCATATTTTGCGGAATTGGAATATGAACAATTAATTTTTGAAACTGAAACTTTCCTTTTGCCTAATCTAATAGCCGAAAGATTGGTTAAAATAAAAGTTGATACCGTTCAAAACTTGGCCTTTTCAGATGCACATTATAAAGAAAAATGTTTCTATATAAATTCAAACGGGCACCCGGCTATAACTGAAAATGAACAAAATTTTTATTCTTTTATCTATGCTTTTGATATGCTAAACGATATGGATAACGGACTAAGAACCGCCAAAGGGATTGTAAAAGTTTGTATAATCGATAGAATGGTAAAACAGATATTGGAAAGTGATAAAAAAAGCAATGTTGAAAACCTTGAAGATATTAGACCTTTCAGGAAAAAGGAGCATTTTGAGAACTTTAAAACCTACATACAAAATCACATTATAGAGCCTTACGTTGATTTAAGTTATTTATTTCAAAGATTGAAACACGAAAAATTTATAGAAGATATAAGGCATTTAAAGTTTGCT
>Ga0207891_1001491_pt1 | contig 10431 bp, 9 predicted proteins | sample LinPmetageLP50_FD_184061 | JGI IMG/M metagenome (GOLD analysis project Ga0207891, IMG submission 184061) | Marine viral communities from the Pacific Ocean - LP-50 (SPAdes) | ecosystem: Environmental > Aquatic > Marine > Oceanic | place: Pacific Ocean | collected 2011-08-27 | reverse complement strand
GGAAGTTTCTCAAAGTTGCTTCAGGACAACGATATTCCTTATCCTGAATTTGGAACCGCTGAAACTGCTGAAGAAGCCCTGGCATTAGCCGATGAACTTGATTTCCCAATCCTGGTAAGACCTTCCTACGTATTGGGTGGCCAGGGAATGAAAATTGTGATCAACAAAGATGAGCTGGAAGAAACAGTAGTAGACCTTTTAAGGAAAATTCCGAATAATAAATTGTTACTGGATCATTATTTAGATGGCGCTATAGAAGCTGAAGCAGATGCAATTTGTGACGGGGAAGATGTTCATATTATAGGAATAATGGAGCATATTGAACCTTGCGGAATTCACTCTGGAGATTCTAATGCCTTGCTACCTCCTTTTAACCTTGGAGACCTGGTGATGGAGCAAATTAAAGACCATACGCGTAAGATCGCTTTAGCGCTTAACACGGTTGGTTTGATCAATATCCAGTTTGCGATTAAAGATGATATGGTATATATCATAGAGGCCAATCCAAGAGCTTCCAGAACGGTACCATTTATCGCGAAGGCTTATAAAGAACCTTATGTGAACTACGCGACCAAAGTGATGCTTGGTGAAAAGAAAATCAAGGATTTCAAATTTAATCCGAAGTTAGAAGGTTATGCAATAAAACAACCTGTATTTTCTTTCAATAAGTTCCATAAAGTGAATAAGCAACTAGGTCCTGAAATGAAAAGTACAGGAGAAAGTATTCTCTTTATTGATAGCTTAAGGGACGATGCCTTTTACGATTTGTATAGTAGAAGAAAAATGTATTTGAGTAAGTAGGAATTGAATATAGAAAAGTGAGGCTGGTAAAGTACGTCAAGCTGAACTTGTTTCAGCTTCTAACATGTTCTAGTCTATCAATATCTTAGATTCTGAAATAAATTCAGAATGATGCCTATATTACTTTTTTAGAAACCTAATAAACTAAAAAGCCTGCAAGGTTTTAATACTTGTAGGCTTTTTAATTTGGCATTTAATCTTACAGAATTTATATTAAAATATATGAAGGAACTTGTTCTTATAATAGGTGGAATCTACGGCACACTTGCAGTAGTTTTTGGTGCTTTTGGAGCCCACGCTTTAAAAAAGCGTTTTTCTGAAGATCAGCTAAAAAGTTTTGAATCAGGAGTAAAATACCAAATGTACCACGCAATTATGCTTATAATTTCCGGAATAGTTTTTCCGTTTATTGGTATTTCTCAGCAGCTTATTGCCTGGTTTTTTATAATTGGAATATTTCTGTTCTCTTTTAGTATTTATGGTTTAACCCTAAGCGATTCCGCTGGAAAGAAAATAAAGATTTTAGGACCAATAACTCCACTTGGCGGACTTCTGTTAATTCTGGGTTGGATCTTTTTCACTATAAGTATCGCTGATATTGCGCTTTACTTATAAAGTTTCTTCTAAAGTTTCAGCTTTTAAAACTCGCTTTCTATAGTTTTCAGCATAAAAAGCGATTAGTATTAATTGCAGAGAATGATAGATCATTATAGGTAGTAATAATAGTCCGGTATTGGCTGAATTTCCAAAGATTACTTTTACCATTACAGAGCCGTGCACCAGGGATTTTTTAGTACCGCAAAATTGGGTGGTGATCCTGTCTTTTAAACTAAAACCTAAAATATTACAGATTAAACCAAGTCCAAAGTAAACTATAAAAAACAATAAAATAACTATCCCGGTAAGCTTAAGTAAATCAATAGTTTCTACGCTGCTAAATATATTGGATGTGAACGAGTTACTAAAGCTTGAGTAAACAATTAGTATAATAGTAGTTTTATCTAGTAAGCCTAATTTTCTACTGTGCTTTCTTGCAAAATTCCCAAGAAATTTTTGTAGAAATAATCCAAGAATTAGCGGTATAATAATCTGCCAGCATAATTTTATAAGTACATCCAGGAATTCAAAATCGGTACTTCCACTAAGAAAAAAACTTAGCCAAATGGGAGTTGCGAAGATGCCTATTAAACCCGAAAGGCTGGCGTTGAAAATGGCGGTAGGCAAATTTCCTTTAGCCAAAGAAACCATCACTATAGAAGAAGAGACTGTAGAAGGAAGTGTTCCCAGAAAAAATAAAGCAATCCAAAGATCTGAACCTGTTCCTGCTTCAAAAAGCGGTAAGCATAGCAGAGCTAAAAGTGGGAAGGCTACAAAGGTGGCTAACTGAATTGCGATGTGAACTTTATAATTCAGAAAACCCAATTTAAACTCTGCGGGAGATAATTTTAGTCCGTAGAAAAAGAAAATAAAACCTATCCCAATGTCGGTGATGGTTTTTAGCGGAAAAATCACAATTCCCTCAGGGAATAAATAGGCGATTATTATCGCCACAAAAATAGCTGCTATAAATCCATTAAATTTCAAATTTTTTACTGCTCTATTTTAACCTTATATTCATCCAGTAAGTGCACATATTCTTTTGAAGAAAAATCGGTCTCATGAAATTCCTGTTTACGATTCAGCTTCATTTTATTACGTTTTATGCTTTTTGCAAAACGACGAATATCGTGCTCATTACTAAGGATTAAGCCGGGAACCTGTAGCGATTTTCCGTCTTCAGCCTTAGCCACCATCGTGAAATAGGAAGAATTACAATGTTTTATCTCGCCGGTTCTAATATTTTCGGCTTCAACGCGAATTCCAATTACCATAGAACTATTACCCACGTAATTTACCGAAGCCTTCATCGTTACTAATTCGCCAATTTCTATAGGTTTTAGGAAATCTACGGTATCAACACTAGCGGTTACACAATAGGCTCCAGAGTGTTTGGAGGCACAGGCAAAAGCGATGCGATCCATAAGTGAAAGCACATAGCCTCCGTGAATTTTTCCGTTGAAATTTGAATGAGAAGGCAGCATTAATTCTGAAATATCTACCTGTGAGTCTTTTACGTGTTTAAATTGAGTCATAAATTATCTATCTCTAAAATGAGGGGATTCGGCTTCTTCTACTTCGGTTATAAAATATTTGGTATCACCCCAAAAGAAAAAAGTGGCGTAACGCTCAACATATTTTAGTCTAACATAATTACCTTCGTTCTCCTGTAGCGCTTCTATAGCTTCCTGGTTATTGTCTAATACTGAAAATTGAAAGATTTGCGCACCACTAATTCCCTGGCTAATTTCACCTTCCCAGGTTTTAGAAATCACACCTTTTTTACTGAATTTTATAAGTTCGCCGCTCCTTGTGCCTTCGCTGTAAGGCACGAAGTAGATAAATGCAAACCAGGCGATGAAGAGTAGTAAAATAGCTCCTAAAATACCAAAAAGTGTTTTTTTCATAATTCTAGTTATAGATTTTCTGCACGAATTCTTCTATTTTAGAAGGTTCCAGCCAGCGGGTAACAATTACCAGGTTTTCTTTACGATCTACAATAATAAAATTTCCGCCGAAACCAGCCGCATAAAAAATGTTTTTATCTATATTTTTCCATTGTCTCGGGCCATCGGCATTTAACCACCACATATATCCGTAGTTTGGGTTTGTAGCTGAAGGCTGAATAGCTTCTTGAATAAGTGCTTCTGAAATTAATTGTTCGCCATTCCAATTGCCATTATTCATAAATAGTAAACCAAAACGCGCCATATCTTCGGTATTGATAAACATTCCGCCGCCGGAATGCCCGCCACCACTAACCGATTGCATTTTGTAGCCATCTATGGTAGTCCAGGAATTCTCGTACCCAAACCAGCGCCAGCTCGAAGAAGCGTTTATAGGATCCATAATTTTTTCTTTTAAAACCTTGGGAAGTGGTTTTCTAAAAACATTGAGTAAAGAATAGGCGAGTACATTAACCCGAACATCGTTGTACTTAAAATGCGTTCCAGGTTCGTTGAGTTTCCGGTTTCGCCAATCGTCTATTCCTGTATCCTGAGAAGGCCTGTCGGCCCAATCATAAGAACCCCAAAGTTCCCCGCTCCAATCTGAATTCTGCTCAAGCAAATGTTTCCAGGTGATTTTTGAGTTATGTTCGCCTTCAAAAGTATTGTCCCAAACGTAATTGATTACCGGGTCCTTAACATTAGTGATCAGGTTTTGATCTAAGGCGAGTAGGGCGGTGGTAGAGAGAAAACTTTTGGTAACGCTAAAAGTCATATCCACACGCTTTGTATCTCCCCATTTTGCCACTAAGTAGCCATTTTTTAAAATTATTCCCGCCGGGCCACCGCGTCTTTTGGTAGGTCCTAAGATTTCGTGATAAGGTTCGTGTTGGAAGCCCTTTAATATTGCCTGGCGTAAATCTTTGGATTCGGAATATTCGTTTGCTTCAGCAAGCTGAATAGCTTCGGAGAAATCTAAATTGAAAGATTTTGGATTTTTTTCTTCCCAGGTTCCGGCTTCAGGAAAATAAATATGCTGTGCTGAAATATTCAGCATAAAAAGGTTTATCAATAAAAAACTGAAAACTGATTTGTTATAGGTTTTCATATTAATTTTTGGTTTTATTTTCTTGAATGCATAATAATTACAAACCTACAAGGTTTTCAAAACCTTGCAGGAGAGTGGTTAATTTTCATGATTTTCTTCAATTTCTTCCTCATCTATAGCTGATAGCATTTTAGGATCTATTTGTTTATTGGCTTTAGCACCCAGTTTTTTAAGTTTTTCTACCCGTCTAAGTAGATTTCCTTTTCCGGTAAGCTTTTTCATCGCGCCTTCATAGGAATTTTGAACCGTTCCCAATTGCCTGCCAATTTTTGTAAGCTCTTCGGTTAGAGCAGTGAAAGAATCGTATAAAGCCCCGGCCTGGGTTGCGATGGCAATGGCGTTTTTCTTTTGTTTTTCGTTTTGCCACATACTGTCTATGGTCTTGAGTACAGCGAGTAGAGTGGTGGGTGTAACGATAATTATATTCTTATCAAAAGCTTCAGAATACAGTCCTGGATATTCGTTGGAAGCGACAGCAAACGCAGCTTCAATGGGAATGAAAAGTAAAACGAAGTCGGGACTTTCCATCTCGTATAATTGGTGGTAATTTTTATTACCCAATTCACTTACCCGGTTTCGAATAGCGGTAAGGTGATTTTTCAGATGTTGTTTTCTATCCTGCTCATCTGTTTCATTGCTGTAGCGTTCGTAGGCGTTTAGGGAAACTTTAGAATCTACGATCATTTTTTTATCGCCAGGAAGATTAATTACCACATCGGGCAAAACCCGTTTCCCGTCGGCATTGGTAAAACTTTGTTGTACACTGTATTCGCTGCCTTTTTGTAGTCCGCTGCGTTCCAGAACCCGCTCCAGGATCATTTCGCCCCAGTTTCCCTGTGTTTTAGTGTCGCCTTTAAGCGCTTTAGTGAGATTGGTGGCTTCCTTGCTCATTTGCTCGTTAAGCTCTTTTAACCCAATAATTTGTTGTCGCAGCATAGCATGGCGATCTATACTTTCTTTATTTCCTTCTTCGATTCGTTTTTCAAAATGAAGGATTTTTTCCTGCAAAGGGTTTAGAATATTCTGAATATTTTCTTTATTCTGAAGGGTAAATTTCTCAGATTTTTGCTCTAAAATTTTATTGGCAAGGTTTTCGAATTCCTTCTCGAATTTCTCCTGAAGTTGTTCAACTTCCGCTTTTTGTTCTTTATTTCTTTGCTCTAAATTTTCAAATTCGGCATTACGGCGGGTAAGCTCTGTATTTAAAAAATCTTTCTCTCTTCGAATTTCTTCACGTTCTTTTTCGAGTTTTTCAGTTTGTGCCCGGAATGTACTTTTATAATCTAATAATTCAGTTTTGTAATTATCTAAGTTGCTATTTATCTGATTTTTAAATTCAACAACCTGAAGTGATAGTTGATTATTTTTTTCTTCAAGAATGGCTTCTTTATTTTTACTTTTTAATCCTGAAATTAGTTTTCCGAAGTAAAGTCCGATTAAGAGTGCGACAATAATTAAGGCGAAAAGTAAATAATCGTTCATTGAGAAAATCGAGTTTTCCCAAAGATACTTATTTGCCCGAACTGTTTAAGAAAATAGGACCTGGATTATGCAGAGGTTTAATTATTCCCGGTCCTCAAAATATTGGTAGCCGTCTATAATATCCAGGTAAACCCCGTCAAAACCTGCAGCGATAATTTTAGAGAGATAAGCGTTTTCGCTGCCGTAGATTAAATCTTTCCAGTCCGCGTTCCAGTACTCTACTTTAAAATTCCCTTCCCATTCCGGGTTTTCTTCAACGAGCCAGGTTGGCGATTTGGAATTCCAATTTTCTTCCCAGTAAAAACGATAATCTTCGGCTTCGCCAATAGATAGATAAGATATAACTAAACGCTCAGCACCATTTTTTTTCTTCTTTAATTTTTGAATGTCTTCGGCAGTAAAAGCTTCGTTATGAAAGAAAAGATCCATAATAATAAGATCGTAATTAGTAAAAGCAAGTTCGGTGATAAGATCGTATTTCGAAGAATATTCAGCGTAATTTAAAAGATACAGAAAGTTTTTAGCTTCAGAAAGATGGCTTATATTTTTATTATTTTCATTAAAAACAGGATAAGCCGGAATTCTATCAAGTTCTCGCCGTGGCGCTGCGAAAGAAGTATAGTTGTTTTCCTCATTAAGCTTATAGGAATTTTTCATAAGCTTAAAACCTGAACAATAATCGGTTACCAATACTTGCTTGCCCTCGTCTTTTGCCAAATCAAGGTACTTTCTTAAATATAAATTATCGGCTTTTGGGGTGATTTTGTTTAACTTTGGATAACCATAAAAAAGATCTTCCTGGGCCACCGCATCTATAGCATTTAAATAATCTAAAGCAGGAGTTTTCTTAAATTTAGATTCTTTGGAAACCAACTGAACTCCATTCTGTGGGACAACTATAAAATTAGGATTTTCTTCTTTTGCGATTTCACTTATTTCAATAACAAACTCCCGCATTTCCTGGCGGTAATCAACATTGTTATTCGATTCCTGAGCCATGTGTTCACCGCAGGAAAGGAATAAGCAGCAAAGCATATAAATGCTTATTCTAAAGAAGTTCATAGATATGGAGCAATTTTAGCAAAGATAAGTTAAATTACCATCCCTAAATTACGCTTTATAGTAGTATTGTTATTCTATTTAAACAAATTATAATTTAGGGTTTACTTGTAAAATTTATATCGCCGGGTTTTTAAGTAACTGATTTTTAATATATTTTTGGCGCAAAACTTTTAAATGGCAAAACCATCTGTATTGCTTATAATGGAAGGCACTTATCCTTTTAATGGAGGCGGTGTTTCTACCTGGGCACATATTTTATGTAACAGGGTTAGCAATGTAGATTTTAAACTGTATTCTATAAATGCTTCTTTTGAGACAGAGTATAAGTATAAACTTAGCGATAATATAAACGAAGTAATACAGGTGCCTCTTTGGACTCCAGATGAACCTTACGATTATATAAGTTACGGTGAGGAATATTATAAAACTGTAGCTAAAAAAGAGTGGACTAATGATGAAGTAGTTGCTCAAAAGTTTATTCCTATTTTTAAAAGCTTACTGGAGTTTATTTATAGCGACGACCGTGATATAGAAGATTTGGATATAATTTTTCATCAGCTGTGGTTTTATTTTGAAGATTATGATTATAAAGAAACCATTAGAAATGAGCAGGTTTGGCTAACTTATAGAGATACTCTCGCTAAATTTATTATTGGTGAACGTAACCCCGATGCATCTTTAATAGATATTACCATAGGTTTACGCTGGATTTACAGATTTTTAATTCCACTTGCCATAGTAAACATTCCAAAAGTAGATGTGTCTCATTTAACGCTAAGTGGCTTCCCGGTAATCCCTGCACTTATTGCCAATTACAAATACGGGACCCCAATAATTCTCACAGAACACGGAGTTTTTATTAGGGAAAGATTATTGGCTATTAACAATTCAGAATATCCATATTTCTTAAAGAGTTTACTTATTAGGTTTTCAGAAGCTATTACCCGTTTGGTTTATCATAAGGCCGAAGTAATTATTTCTGTAAATAAATTCAATCAAAAATGGGAAAAATGGTACGGGGCAGATCCGTCTAAATTCAGAATAATATACAATGGTATTGATCCCGAAGTTTTTAAACCCGGCCCTAAACCTTCACATTTAAAAGATATTCCTACCGTAGTTGCTTTGGCTAGAATTTTTGAATTAAAAGATATTCTTACCATGATTAGATCTTGTGCGGTAGTTAAAAGAAGTATTCCCGAGGTGCAATACCTGGTTTATGGAGATAATGATGCCGTACCTGAATATACCAAAGAATGCCTTGAACTTATCGCCGAATTAGGATTGCAAAACAATTTTAAATTAATGGGCCCAAGGAACAACCCACAGGAAGTTTTTTTAGAGGGAGATATTTCTATCCTGACTTCTATTTCTGAAGGATTTCCATATACCGTAATTGAATCTATGGGTTGTGGTATTCCCGTGGTTTCTACCGATGTTGGCGGAGTTAAAGAAGCACTTGATGATAGCTGTGGTTTTACCTGTAAGCCAAAAGATGCCGAAGAAATTGGTAACAATGTTTTAAAATTGCTTTTAGATGATGATTTACGAAAGAGTATGGGAAGAAATGCCAGAGAAAAAGTTTTGAATAATTTCACCTTATCCAAGTTTATTGGCGAATATGAAGCTATTTATGATGATATTGTGAAAATACCCAGGGCCAAAAAAAAACTTACCAAGATTGAAGATTTTTCCTGAAAATGACTAAAGATCAAATTAAAGCTATTGCAAAACTTGTTGTTGCGGTTAAAGAACGTAACGGTAAACCCGTGAATGTTTATGTGGTAGCCGCCACAATAGAATCTTTTGGAATTAGGGAAGTAGATGCGAAAGAAGATTATGGCTTTGAAAGTATAATGCATCTTTCAAATTATATTTATAAAGCTTACGATGCCATTACCCTGGCAAACCTTAAAAATAATAATCAGCGTGTTGCTGAAGCCAAAACTTATAAAAGACTCGCTCTAACCGAGTATATTACAACAAAAAACACCAAGCGTTTCCTTGTAGATTATACTTCAGGACTTTTACATTTATTTCCGGTTTTCTTGCAGGTGGTGGCCATAATTTTATTCGGATTTTCCCTTTGGACCTACTCTCATTTTAATAACCTGCAATCTACCGCAGTGGTGCTGGGGGTAATTATTGGTTTTATTAGCAGTGCGGGTTTTGTGCAGGTTTTGGGAAAACAGGTTTCCTATTACTGGTATAATAAAGATTACCATATGGCGAAACATTCTACCGTTCAAATTATAAAAAACGGGACTATTGCTATATTAGGCTTTTTTATATTCTCTTTGCTTATCAATTTAGTGATCCCGCTTTATAGTCTTCTTTTTGTAGTTATAACCTTTATTTACGCCTTGTTTATAGGTTTTCTTCTTTTGGTTTTAGCGCCTTTATATGCATTAAAACAAAGGTGGATGCTTTCTTTTAGCGTTTTTGCAGGTACGGTGTTAGCACTTTTACTTCATTTTTATACCGATTTGCACCCTTATTATATTCATTGGACAGGCATTTTGGTTGCTTCTTTAATTTCGGTTGGTTATATCTATTCTTTCTTTCATTTTAAGCTAAAAAATGAAACCGCGGTAAAAAAGAAGCCAAAAGTAATGCTTTCCCTATATCGTAATTTCAACTACTTTTTATACGGTACTTTTATTTTTCTTTTTGTTTTCCTGGATAGGATAGTGGCCTGGTCTTCTACCTTAAACAGGGATATTCCCTATATAATTTATTATGAAAAAAATTATGAGATTGGAATGGATCTCGCTATTCTTATATTTTTCCTACTTGGCGGAGTAATGGAATACGCTATTCATTCGTATATACGGCATATGGATTTTCATCAACTTCAAACAAAATATTCAGATTTTCAGCGTTTTAACGATAAGATGAAAAAGATGTATTTTAAACATTTACGTTTATTTGCTATTAGTGCAGCGGGTATTGCCGTATTATTATATTTAATTGTTACGCAACCCTGGGGCTATTCCAGAGGTTTTGATGAAATTCTGAGTCCGTTGAGTATAAAAGTTTGTATTCTTGGAAGCATAGGCTACCTATTTCTTAGCCTGGGAATGTTAAATGTACTCTATCTTTATACGCTGGGAAAACATAGAAAACCACTGGTAGCCATAATAAGTGCTTTCCTGGTTAATTTTATAATTGGAGTCTTTTTAAGCAGATGGGTTTCTTACGAATATAGTGTTATGGGAATGTTAGTGGGGTCTCTGTTATTTGCAATACTTACAACACGGGAAACATATAGTTTCTTTAAAAATCTGGACTATTATTATTATGCATCTTATTAAAATATTTATGGTTACAGCAGCAATCTGTTTAAATACCGCCCAGTCAGTCGCTCAAAAGCTTACCCAGGAAAAACAAATACTTTTTACCTATGGCGATTTTTACCCAGCAGAAGTTTCAGGA
>Ga0207891_1001487_pt1 | contig 10456 bp, 10 predicted proteins | sample LinPmetageLP50_FD_184061 | JGI IMG/M metagenome (GOLD analysis project Ga0207891, IMG submission 184061) | Marine viral communities from the Pacific Ocean - LP-50 (SPAdes) | ecosystem: Environmental > Aquatic > Marine > Oceanic | place: Pacific Ocean | collected 2011-08-27 | reverse complement strand
ATCACAACCGTTGCACCTGGTACTAGCTGCGCTACTATTTGGACTACAGTTTTACGTTATTTTAGAGGCTTGGAAAAGACATATCCCAAAATTTGTTACCCGGTAGCCCTAGTTTGAAAAAAAAAAGCATAAGGAGCAAGTTTTCAGTCGGTTTCAGTTATTTTCATTGCTTCCTGTATGGATAAATTGCTTTTCAGGATACGTGTAATAAACAAAAAATATCTTCAATAATTCATCGGCTGTAATCGCTTTCAACCCTATCAATTTTTCGTACCTTTGCGGTCTTAAAATCTTCCGAAGCTAAACATATTTAGCTGGACAAAAATTAGTACAATGATTTACCGTTTTAGAATAATCTTAGACAACCATGAAGACGTTTTTCGTGATATCGAGATCGAAGCGTCTATGAATATGGAGGACTTTCACAATGCCATCACACAGGCCTTCGGGTTTGCAGGACAAGAAATGGCCTCTTTTTATGTGAGTAACGAAAAGTGGGAACAAGGAGAAGAAATTGCCCTGTTCGATATGAGTGAAGGGGATGACAAAGTGCGTGTCATGAGTGACACTCTCCTTGAGAATACCGTGTGGGAAAAACAAACCAAACTCATTTATGTGTATGACTTTTTGAATATGTGGACTTTTCTTGTAGAACTGGCAGAGATCACAGAAAGAGAAGATGGATTGATTTATCCTAACCTCATGTTTGCCCATGGTGAAATACCTGAGGAAGCAGCCGATGTTGAATTTATTGCAGAAGAAGGTGAAGATGCCATGGACTATGATGAAGATATGGAACTGGATCCCGACGATTACGAAGACTTGGATTTTAATGAAAATTGGAACTGATTCAGTAAACTGTTTTCAGTAGCAGTTAACAGTAAAATTTAACCTTTAGCGCACTTAACACCCTAAATACATGATCAACTTATATTCCGCTCAAATAGCATCCCTTTCTATCCACCGTGTGGGTAACAAAAGTAGAAATGAAAATATCTTCCTATCAACGGAGCCCTACCATACCGATGACGAGCTAGCGCCGTTATTAAAAGAATTTTTCTTGAAACCTTTTCGGGATAAAGAAGAAAATTATTTCCACTTTACTCACGATGCAGATCTAGAATTTCATGAACTATACATGATGGTGTCGCAGATTTTCAGTAATCCAGATGAGGCACACGAGCAGAGTAAACATATTGCCAAATATCTTTTTGACCAATCACAACATCCACACATTAAAAGTGGTGAAGTGTATGTGGCTCACTTTGAAAACCTTCAAATAGACGGTGAAAAAGTAGAAGGCATCGGCATTTTTAAATCGGAATTAAAACAGGATTTCCTTCAGTTTTCAGAAAAGGAAAATCAGCTGGATGCCGTATTAAAACAAGGAGTAAACCTTAACAAATTAGATAAGGGTGCTTTGATTTTTAACACCAAGAAAGAAGAAGGGTATAAAATTCTATCTATCGACAGCAATAGGTACGATGCGCGTTACTGGCTAGAAAGCTTTTTGGGGGTGGATGCTTTTGAGGACGATAATTTCTACACCAAAAAATATTTGAAATTCTGTCAGGATTTTGCGAAAGATGTGGTACTTCCTGCTGAAGATAAAAAAGAAGAAGTGTTGTTTATGAACCGTGCGGTAAACCACTTCGCAAAAAATGACACGTTTGAAGAAAGCAACTTTGTAAACGAAGTAATTAATAACCCAGACCTCATCCCAGAATTTAACCACTATAAAACCGAAAAATCACCCAAATACAGTATTGAGGATCTCACTACCTTCCCTATTGCCAACACCGCAGTTTCGGCGGCACGAAAAAAAATCAAAAACGTGATTAATCTTGATACCAACATCCAGATAAAGCTGGATTTTATAAATGCTGAAAGTGCTGATAAATTTGTAGAGAAAGGATGGGACGAAGAAAAGCAGATGTATTACTATCTCGTCTATTTTAATAAGGAACAAAAAACTTAAATACCAATTGCCTTTTATAATACAATCCCAAACCTATTGAAAAATAGTGCTTTGGGATTTTTTGTTTAGTGCTATTACAAATCCATATCTTTGAAATGTAACAATTATTCGGTTCACACGTCACATAGCTAACAACCAAAAACAAAATCCTTTTGGAAACAATTCTTACAATTACTAATCTCACAAAAAAGTTTGGGCCGCTCGTTGCCGTCAACAACTTATCTTTTACCATAGAAAAAGGGAATGTTTACGGCCTTTTAGGTCCTAACGGAAGCGGAAAATCTACCACACTCGGCATCGTGCTTAATGTGGTCAATAAAACTTCAGGCGACTTCAAATGGTTTGATGGCAAGGTTTCAACACACAATGCCCTTAAACGGGTAGGTGCCATTATTGAACGCCCTAATTTTTATCCGTATATGTCGGCCCTACAAAACCTAAATCTGGTGTGTAAGATCAAAGGCGTACCCAACGATAAAATTGAAGAAAAACTGGAACTTGTAGGGTTACTCGACAGAAAACTGAGTAAATTTTCTACCTATTCCTTAGGGATGAAACAACGGCTGGCGATTGCCTCGGCGTTGTTGAACGATCCTGAGATCCTGATCTTGGATGAACCCACCAACGGGCTCGATCCACAGGGGATACATCAAATACGTGAGATCATTAAAACAATCGCTGCACAAGGAACTACCATTTTACTGGCTTCACATCTCTTAGACGAAGTGGAAAAAGTATGTAGCCACGTGGTTATTCTGCGGAAAGGCATCAGCTTATATAGCGGTAGCGTAGAGGCCATGAACGCCAGCCACGGTTTTGTGACCTTAAAAAGTAACGATATGGTAAAACTACAGGCAGCGTTAGAAGGCAATCCTGCTTTTGGATTGATCAAGAAAGAAGACGATTCTGTAGTGGCTTATTTAAAAGAACCTATGGATGCATCAGATATCAACAAGGTACTTTTTGAAAAAGGAATCACCCTATCACACCTCGTAAAGCGCAAAGAAAGCTTAGAAGAACAATTCTTAGAACTTACCAAAAACAACTAACCGATGCTACGTTTACTTACTATAGAATTTCAAAAATTACGTTTTAGCAGGTCTGCAAAAGTATTGTCCATCACCTATTTTGTACTCATCTGTTTGATCTCATTGATCGCCTCGTACGAGTTTGACTTCGGACAAATAAACTTTAGGATTGCCGACCAAGGGATTTTTAATTTCCCGTTTATCTGGCATTTTAACAGCTGGGTGGCAGCATGGCTTAAAATATTCCTGGCGATCGTGATCGTCTCCATGGTCTCCAATGAGTACAGTTATAAAACCCTAAAGCAAAACCTAATCGATGGACTGAGCAAAAAGGAGTTTTTAGGCTCTAAGGTGCTTATGGTATTGGTATTTTCAATTATTTCTACGGTGTTTCTCTTTATCGTTTCTATGATTTTAGGGCTCGCCTTTTCAGATTACAATGAGGTATCCATCATTTTTAGCGATATGGAGTACCTGTTCGCCTATTTTATAAAATTAGTCGGCTTTTTCAGCTTCTGTTTATTCTTAGGAGTTTTGGTAAAACGATCGGCCTTTGCACTTGGTTTCCTAGGACTATGGTGGATCGTAGAAGGAATCCTTTCACTGCTGTTACGTCTTTCAGACTTTAAATTAAAGACATCCCTGTACGATAGCGTTACACAATTCTTTCCACTGGAGTCCATGAGCAATCTTATTAAAGAACCCATCACAAGACTGGGCGCTATAAAATCGGTTGCCAACCAGATAGGTGGTGAAGAGTTTACAAAAGACTATGGCATCCATTGGTATCAAATCGCCATTGTACTGGTATGGACTGCTCTTTTTATCTACTGGTCGTATGTTTTATTAAAAAGAAGGGATTTATAGTGATTTGTGATTTGTGATTTGTGATTTGCTCAATTAAAAATACTGGCAATTGCTAAGCAACCTTTAGCTATAACAATATCTTATTAAAAAGAGATAGATGCAAACGGCACTAACCCAACCAAAAGAAAAAAAGAAAGCCTTATTCACCCTAATCGCTGCTGCCTTGTTGGTTCCGCTCTTTTTAGGGTTTATCGATGAAGGCTATTACAACTTTCATTTCTTATTGGATCCGGGAAGCCTTGTGGCACTTGCTATCTATGGCGCATTTATCTTCGGTTTTGAATATCTTTTTTATGCCGTTATTTTTAGAAAAAGTACCTTTCAAGGAAAATTGATCACAAGTATTTGCTGCGGAATCATACCCGGTTTTATTGTTTCCATCGTATTTTTTCTAAGCTTTAAATATCTCTTCTAAAAAATGTTGTTAAGCAATTTTATATTTTATAAAACGCTACTATTTCACACCCGTTTTTAATAGCTTTGCCCTGCTATTGAAAAAATGAAAAGTACCCAGTTAAAATCCCTGAGCCTCCTAGTGCTACTGAATGTCTTTTGCGGCGGTATCGCCCAGAATATTCAAGTAAGTACAAACACTTTCACACCTCAGGAACTGGTAGAAGACCTCCTTATTAACAGTGGCTGCATCCAAAACATACAAGTAACCAATACCGTAGGGGGCAATTTCTCGGGCACCGATGAAAGCTATGGCTATTTTAATGCCAACGGAAGCACCTTTCCTTTTGCCGAAGGTATTGTATTGAGTACCGGAAGACTTAGTAACGTGCCCGGCCCCAACAACAGTTTGAGTGACGATGATGCTCCCGGTTGGATTGGCGATACCGACTTAGAAATTGCTTTGAATGTATCCAACACCACCAACGCCACCATTTTGGAATTCGATTTTATACCCAATGCAGACAATGTACGGTTCCGGTATCTTTTTGCGAGTGAAGAATACCAAGAAGGGGACCCTAACACCTGCCGATTTAGTGATGCGTTTGCCTTTTTAATTCGTCCTGTAGGTGGTGATTACACTAACATTGCGTTAGTGCCCGGTACCCAAACACCCGTACTGGTAACTACCGTGCACCCTGAAATTCCTGGAGGCTGCCCTGCTATTAATGAAACCTACTTCGGAAGTTTTAACGGGGTCGATGTCCCAATCAATTTCAACGGACAAACAACCATATTAACGGCCGAAAGCCCAGTGATCCCCAATCAGCCGTACCATATTAAACTCGTGATTGCAGATGAAGAAAACTTTCGGTTTGATTCGGCCGTATTCCTTGAAGCTAACAGCTTTAATATAAGTGCCAATCTGGGGGATGACCGAAGCTTTGTAAACGGAAATCCCATCTGTTTTGATGAACCCTTCACGCTGGACGCGACACCTACCAACCTAACGCCAGATGGCTACCAATGGTTTAAAAATGGCGTGCTACAAGCTGAGACTTCTGGGCAATTTGATGTGACTATGAATGAAACCGCTACCTATAGTGTCGAGGTTGACTACGGAAATGGCTGCATCGGCACCGATGAAATTGTAATAAATTATACAGACGAAGTAATTGGGACCAATGCAGAATTATTTCAGTGTGAAGAAATACGGGATGGCATTGCCGTTTTTAACCTGTTTGATATCGCTGGTGTGGTCACCAGTACCGACAACACACTGATAATTGAAAATTATTACACACGCCGTCAGGATGCCGAAATAGCGTTTGATCCCATCCCAAACCCAACCAATTACACTAACCCAACACCTAATCAAGTCGTTTTTGTACGGGTTGAAAATCCGTTTGGGTGTTTTGATATCGCTTCGGTTATTTTACGGACGACCACCAACACGTTTGGTCCGTATGAGTTGTCAGCCTGTTCAGATATGGACAATCCCAACAGGGCTACGTACGATCTTACTGAAATCACCACCCAAATAGAAAATGAGGTCACCACAAATGTGGATGTGAGCTACCACCGTACCGTTAGGGATGCTGTGAATGCTGACAATGTCTTGCCGCTCGTCTACACTCAAAACCAAGCGGGAGCGCAGCAAATTTACGCACGAGTTTCAGGAATGACGGGTTGCGAGGGTATTGCTGAAATTACCCTCACCATCGTCCCCACACCGCAATTTGAAGCACAGGAGGCGGTTGTGTATTGTATTAATACATTCCCAGAAACCATTCCTATTTCTTCTGGTGTGATTGGAGATACAAACGACTTTACCTATCTCTGGAACATTGGCGAAACTACCGAAACTATTGCCATCAACGCAGCTGGAACATATACTGTTGAAGTCACCAGGACTGAAACTATTGGAGGCATTACTTACACCTGTAGCGCTACAAATACCATTGTCGTCACCGAATCTGAAATCCCACAATTTACAGGCGAAGTAACCCCAGGATTTGGGAACGAAAGCACCATCACCGTGACCGTTATGGGTATTGGTGATTACGAATTTGCATTGGATGATGCCAACGGGTTTTACCAAGACAGCAATGTGTTTACCAATGTGCTCGGAGGGGTACATACCGTTTTTGTACGCGACAAAAACGGATGTGGGGTTGCAAGTGCCACGGTCTATGTATTGGATTTCCCACAGTTTGTCACGCCCAACAATGATGGCTTTCACGACACCTGGCAAGTAAACGGGCTTAATCTGGGCGATTTACAGATAAATCGCGTCACCATCTTTGACCGCTATGGCAAATTACTTACCGTACTCTCCCCTACGAGCGATGGTTGGGATGGCACCTATAACGGAGCACCGGTGCCCGCTAGTGATTATTGGTTTGTCGCCTATTTTGTAGGCGGTGGAAGCTACCGTAGTCATTTTACGTTGAAGCGATAAATATCCAAGCTCTAAATTTTATTAGGTTTTATGGAAACGGTTTTAAATCGTTAGCTTTGTGAATACAATAATCGAGATAGATGCCATATGGCTTTTATCCCTATGTTAGTAACAAGCAAAAACAAACATTGTGACTAAAGAAGAATACCAAGTAGAAATAAAAAATTTGAAGAGTGAGGATGAAAAGAAAATTTTCACTCAAAAAAATTACTTTCACGGTATTCCAACAGTTTTCAATACAAGAGAAAACGAATACTATTACTTTAGGAAAAGAATAGCGGACAATTTCAAAATTGAATTTTACGAAGTACTAATTGTAGGTTCTTCAAAATTTGGTTTTAGCCCATATAAGTTCACCGATTTTACATTAGATTCGGATATTGATGTTGTGTTATTCAACGAAAGGCTTTTTGATGAATATTTTGAGCTAATAAGCGAATATCAATATTTAATTAAAAAACAAGTTATTCGACTGAATTCAAAACAGTTAAAGGACTATTTCAGATTTATTAAATATTTTATCAGAGGATGGATGCGACCGGATTTATTACCGCAGAATACTAATGATTTTAAAGAATTGAAAAAAAACTGGGATGATTTTTTCAAAAGTATTTCTCATTCAAAATCAGAAGTAGGTAACTATATCGTTAAGGCTGGACTGTTTAAAAATCAAAAATATGCAGAAAAATACTATCGTTCATCTATTGATGATATATCAACGAAATTAAAAAGTTTATAAAATGGCAAAACAAATACCGGCTCAACCGGATAAAAAATCGATTTCTGATTTAATTGGAAAAATTCAACGAAAAGAATTAATACTACAGCCGGATTTTCAGAGAGAATTTGTTTGGACACCTACACATATGGAGAACTTCATTCAAACAATTTTAGATGGATTTCCATTTCCAGAAATTTATATAAGTCAGAAAGGAATCGATTTAACTACACTAGCAACACAAAACGTTGTCGTTGATGGTCAGCAGAGGTTAACAACAATTCAGAGATATATAGAAGGTAGTGACGATTTTGAAAAACGAATTCCAAAATTTGCTGATTTAGGAGATGATAACCAACGTGATTTTTTGAATTATGATGTCACGGTCAGAGATTTAAAGGATGTGCCTGCAGAAACAATAATCGAGATATTTAAAAGAATTAATTCAACAAATTTCACACTTACTGCAATAGAAATTAACAATGCTATTTACAATGGAGAATTTATTTCTTGTGCCAAAGATATTTTAGAAATTATAAACCAGGCTGAACATAAAGTACCAATATTTAGTGAAAGTGAATTAACCAGAATGGCAGATTTACATTTTATTTTGTTAGTAATGGCAACTTTAGAAGAAGACGGATATTTCACGCAAGACACAAAAGTAGAAAATTATATAGCCCAGTACAATGACGAATATCCCAATTCAGATAAACATCGAGATTTAATTTCAAGCACAATCATAAATATTTTGGATAGTGCGTTACCATTAGATTCTATTTGGTTTAGAAAATCTAATTTCTTTACATTAGTTACGGAACTGTGTTTTGCAGAGACAACTATTGATGATAAAATAGATAAACTTACAGCAGCAGAAGAGCAAATCGTAGCGAATAAAAATGAAGATAAAGATGAAAATAAATTTGCTAAATATTACGCAAGTATGTATGCAGGAACAAATAGCCGAACATCAAGAGTAAGAAGAAGTGAATTCGTAAGAACAAACATCTTGTAAAATGCCAGTTGCTAACAAAGAACTGAGGTAAAAAAAACCTTTTTATTCATTAAATTTTGAATTATTTTTCGAGGTCGCCAAATTTTCAAATTTGGCTTATTGATAAAAAAGAATAATAAGCAAAATTTTAAAAATTTGTCTTGCGCTTAACCGAAAGGATAATGTCTTTTTGCACGCTATGAGCCATATACAAACCGTTATATTTAATAAATTAAAAATTATACTATGATTAAAAAAATCATTATTCTGACAATAATTCTTAGCTCTGGTTATGCGTTAAGTCAAAACCCAAAAAAAGTTTTAAAGAAAATTGCTGATAATCCTGTATACTTCATTGACAGTCTAAATGTAGCAGAACAAGAATTACAGAAATATGAATCCAACCAAATTGCTTCGGTAACTGTTTATAAGGGTGAAGAGGCAACTGAAATCCTAGGAGAAAATGGTAAAGATGGAGCAATTTATATAGAAACTATAAAATTTTCTAGACTAAGATATTGGAAATACTTCAGTTCAAAATCAACCGAATATACTAAAGTTGTTCCATACATAGGATTAGAATCAACTATCCAATATATTCTAAATGATAAAGTATTAACTGAAAGTTATCAAGGTGACTTAGCTATGATTAACGATAATATTTTTAAAAGCATTAATATAATTGATAAAAACACCCTTGAAAAAGAATATGAGGTTTTTGATAAAAAATATGGCGTAGTTATTCAATCTGACAAACCTAAAAACCTATACAAAGCAAGAAAGAAGTTTTAGTGCTTGCTGCATACAGTAATGTATAAAAATAATTGCTTAATAGAAGCGCGTCACAAGTTTACTACGTTTGATTTTACTGCGAAAAATCCTCGCACGTAAACCCACAACTCTTTTTATACCAACCGTTAACACAAATTTTAACAAACTAGTCATAAAATAAAAATATGGATACAGGAATAGGAGTTGGACTTATTATCGTAGCTGTTACTGGCTCATCGATTTATATCTGGAATTCTAATTATTTCTCTCATACCCAAAAGGTAGTTTTACTTTTTTGTTTTCTCTTTCCACCAGCTCAATGGGTTTTAGGAATAATTATTGGCTTATGGAATAAATATAATAACTCAACTATTGGGTTTAAAATTGATAGTGCTAAAAAGAGAACACGAGAACTGAAAAAATTAAAAAAGTTTGGAGTAATTTCAGAACAAGAATACAAAGAGAAATCAGACAGAATTATAAGTGTAAAACAAGACGAGTTATTTTTAAAATCGGAGGAATATAAATCTTTAAAGAGATTAAAGGATAATGATATTTTAACCCAAAGAGAATTTGAAGAAAAATACAAAATATTAAAAAATAAAATATTGGAACAGATAGATCAATCAGAATTAACTTTAGCTAAAAAATCAGTTAATCAATATGTTTCAAAAGTAAATCCAAGAGATTTAATAGGTGTTTGGAAATATGAAAACAACGTTTTTGAGTTTTGGCGTACCGGATTTTTTATATATAAAACGAATAAAATGAATATTATTAAAGGATCTTGGTTATTTAAAGACAATGACTACGTTATTAAATTAAAAAAATCAAATCTAAATATAACCCCAATAGAAATTGAAAATCAAAAATTGAAAATTTCTCTAAATTCTGATATTTTGATTTGTGATAAAATAAAAGACGAAGTTTGAACGTGTGTCAACACCGTGTTCAATTCATTGCTAGTAATGGCCTACTTATTAAAATTCTTGCGACTTTTCTATTCGGTTCTTAACCACTCGGATAATTATATATAAACAAGTTTCAACATTAAAAAAAACCCAAAAAACTTTGCCCATAACCATATTAATCGTAATATTGCAATAAACTAATATAATACTCATGGGATTAGCAAAAACAGAAATGTTTACCGACTTACAAAACGAGATTGCCTTGTTTGCCAAAGTATTTGGGCATCCAGCAAGAGTGGCGATTTTGCAGCATTTATTTAAAATAAATACCTGCG
>Ga0207891_1001480_pt1 | contig 10487 bp, 8 predicted proteins | sample LinPmetageLP50_FD_184061 | JGI IMG/M metagenome (GOLD analysis project Ga0207891, IMG submission 184061) | Marine viral communities from the Pacific Ocean - LP-50 (SPAdes) | ecosystem: Environmental > Aquatic > Marine > Oceanic | place: Pacific Ocean | collected 2011-08-27 | reverse complement strand
AACAGTAGGCAGGTGATGATACATATATTCATAACCTAATTTCTCCCCCATTTCAACTGAATCATAAAGCTCGCTTGCCATTTCACCAGACTCATACACCCAATCTATAACTTCTCCTTCTTCAATAGCTTTAATTTGAGCTCTGCTTAATTGTTTGGTATTTGCTGCAAGCTCGGTATAGCTCATTTGGTAAGAATCTATCATCTGGCTATCCCAAACCCGGTGAATGTTAGATCCCTCGTTATACCAACGAACCTGCACATCATTACCGCCTTTATCGGCAGCTCTTCCCACGTGAAAAGGTTGGTGAAGGTCACCTACAAAATGAACCAGCATTTTCAGGTAAAACTGCCTGTCTTCTTTTGAAGCATTTTCATCTTTTAATACCTCTTTACATTTTAAAATAGCCTGATAAAGATCTCCTTTTGGGTTGGCGGTTTTCTCATTATATTGAGTTTGTCCTTCGGCTAAATTCACATAATGCCAGGGGCCATATTGCCTAAAATCTGGGTCACTTTTAATATCATCGGCATAATTCGCCACAAAGGCCAAACTTTGTCCGTTTAGAATTTTATCTATTGCTTTTTTAGCTTTTTTATTTAAATAATTTTCGGCGATTTCTCCTGTAGCCCTGTGCCCGGTTTTCCCCCAATCATTATCATTCGAGAAACCGGTGTTTCCAATTATAACCAACAAAGCAAATAGCAGTAATTTTTTCATTTATTGAAATTTTAAAGATTAAGAAGATATAGGTGAATCTCCTTTAGATTTTCGTCAAATATAGCAAAGCCCAAATTTTTAATATGTTAAATTTTTCTGAGTTAAAAATTAATGCAATATATTTATGATATCATTTTAATATCAACCAATTTTAAATATTATGACTCAGGAAAAAGATCTCCATGCTTCAAACGGCTATATTATGTTGTTTGTTTTTCTATTATTATTCTTCGGAAGCATTATCGGTTTTATTATTTTAAATAATGCGTGGTTTATTTTAGGAATCATTATTTCGCTTTTTATCCTACCGGGGCTAATCCTGGTAAATCCAAATGGCTCCCGAGTACTTTTACTCTTTGGTGATTACAAGGGAACGGTTAAAAAGAACGGACTCTTTTGGGTGAACCCATTTTACACCAAAAAGAAAATTTCTTTAAGGGCCCGAAACTTTGATAGCGAACGCCTAAAAGTGAACGACAAGCTGGGGAACCCGGTAATGATAAGTACCATCCTGGTTTGGCGGGTTCGTGACACCTATAAAGCTTCTTTTGATGTAGATAATTATGAAAATTTTGTGGTGGTACAAACCGATGCTGCAGTTAGAAAACTTGCCAGTCTCTATCCTTATGATAATTTTGCAGACGAAGGCTTAGACGAGGATATCACCTTGCGTTCTAGCGTAAACGAAGTAAGTGACGCCCTGGAAAAAGAGCTCGAAGAACGTTTAAATATTGCCGGAATTGAAGTTTTGGAAGCAAGAATTGGTTACCTGGCGTATGCTAATGAGATTGCCAGCGCAATGCTTAAACGCCAGCAAGCAACCGCAATAGTTGCCGCCCGTCATAAAATTGTACAGGGTGCCGTGGGAATGGTAGAGATGGCGTTACACCAGTTAAGCGAAAAGAATCTTGTAGATCTTGATGCCGAAAGACGTGCCGCTATGGTAAGCAATTTAATGGTGGTACTTTGTAGCGATAAAGATGCAACGCCGGTGGTAAACGCGGGCACTTTAAATCATTAGAAATTGTATGAGAAATTCTATCCTCAGCATATTCTTAATTTTCTTCGGAAGTTTTATTGTTTCCGCACAAGAAACATTTACCGAAGAAGAAATTACGGTAGATAAATTTACCGACGGAACCCTTACATCTCCTTCTGAAGTTGAAAATCCATCACTGGTAATTTTCATTCAGGGTTCGGGGCCTACAAATCGGGATGGGAATTCTCCCGAAGGGATGAATAATAAAAGTGATTTTGCTAAAAAAATCGCACACGAATTAGCAGCTGAAGGAATTGCAAGTTTCAGATTTGATAAACGTATCATGAAAGCGAAGGAGTTAAATTTAGATTCACTTTCGTTTGAAGACCTTATACTGGATGTTGAAAATATTTTAATTCACTTTAAAAAAAACAGAAATTTCAGCAATATAATTATTGCCGGGCATAGCCAGGGCTCTTTAATAGGCATTTTGGCTGCAAAAAATAATGCCGATGCCCTTATTTCTATTGCCGGTGCGGGAGAAAGTATAGACCATATTCTGGCTGCACAACTTTCGGCTCAATTACCTCAGCTTAAAGATGATATTGAGCAAACCCTGAAAGAGATAAAAGAAAATGGAAGTACTTCTGAATATCCTCCAATATTAGGTTCGTTTTTTAGTCCTAAAAACCAGGCTTTTTTAGCTTCCTGGATAAAATATGATCCTGCTGAAGAAATTGCAAAAATGCAAATTCCTGTTTTGATTATAAACGGAACAAATGATGCCCAGGTAAAGAAAGACCAAGCTGAATTACTGCATACAGCAGCCAAAAATTCAGAATTAGTTTTATTAGAAGATATGAACCACGTTTTTAGAAAAGTCAGTTCTAAAGATTTGACTAAAAACTATCAAACTTATAATAATCCTGAATTACCATTGCATCCCGATATAATTCCGGTTTTAACCGATTTTATTAAGAATCTGGAAAATAAATAAAATGAGTAATAAAAAAGCATTCGCCCTAAGAGTTGATGAGAAGATGCTGAAAGCCATTGAAAAATGGGCTGCTGATGAATTCAGGAGTACCAATGGGCAGATTGAGTGGATGCTAAATAAGGCCCTAAAAGAAGCAAAACGTCACCCAAAAAATAAAAAAGAAGAAGAATAATGCAATATAAGATCGTTTTTTCAGACATAGATGGAACCCTACTAAACCACGACCGGGAATTATCTCCCAACACAATTTCAACAATAAAAAATTTAAAAGACAGTTTACCATTCGTGCTTATTTCAGCCCGAATGCCAGCAGCAATGAGACATTTGCAAGCCGATCTTGAAATAAAAGAACAGCCTATTATTTGTTACAACGGCGGATTAATACTGGTAGACGGGAAAGCCATAAGTTCTACTGAAATCCCTTTAAATACGCTGGAAAATCTTTCTGATTTCAATAAAAAAATGAATTGCCATTTAAGTTTATATAATAGTGACGAGTGGTATGTTCCGCAATACGACCAGTGGGCGGCACGCGAAGAAAATAACACCAAAGTAAAGCCCGAACTTAGATCTAACCGCGAAGTAATTTCAGAATGGAAGAAAGATAACAAAGGAGCTCATAAAATTATGGCAATGGGAGACGAAGCCCATATTGATAAAATTAAAGATTATTTATCAGAGAATTTTCCTGGAGAACTTCATTTATACCGTTCCAAACCTACCTATCTTGAAATTGCCAATAAAAAGATTTCAAAACTTACGGCTATTAAATTTTTATTGAAAAATCATTTCAATCTAACGCCAGAGCAAAGTATTGCTTTTGGAGATAATTATAATGATGTAGAAATGATAAAAGGCGTAGGAATGGGCGTTGCCGTTGGTAATGCTAGAAAAGAAGTTTTGGAAGTTGCTAATATTGTTACCCAAAGCGGAAAGGAAGATGGCGTAGCCAATAGCCTAAAAGAGTTGTTTCAAATCTAACTGAAGGATTCCCGTAATTCTTTAAGAAGAGTTTAAGAAAAATTGTATTTTGGCGCCGCTTATAAAAATTTTCTATGGAAGATACTCCCGTTTTTACCAATGATGCTATAGTCTTTGGACTTTTAATGCTCGCTTTGGGTTTTGTGTTTTATACCTCTTCTAAAGAAGCTGGTTTCTGGAAAAAATTCTATGGCATTGTACCGGCTCTTTTAATGTGCTATTTAATTCCCGCAATCTTTAATTCCCTGGGACTTATAGACGATGGTACTTCTCAACTTTATTATGTAGCCAGTAGATTCCTATTACCAGCTGCCCTTGTTTTAATGACTTTAAGCATAGATCTAAAAGCAATTTTCAACCTGGGTCCAAAAGCCTTAATTATGTTTTTTGCGGGTACGGTAGGAATTATTGTAGGTGGGCCGCTAGCTATTCTAATTGTTTCTGCTATTTCTCCAGAAACGGTGGGTGGTGTTGGTCCCGATGCTATTTGGCGTGGTCTCTCTACCATTGCCGGTAGTTGGATTGGTGGTGGCGCAAACCAGGCTGCTATGCTGGAAATTTACGAATACAACCCCGATCTATACGGCGGAATGGTCTTAGTAGATATTGTAGTAGCCAACCTCCTTATGGCTGGATTGTTAATGGGAATTGGGAAAACCGAAAAAATTGATAAATGGCTAAAAGCCGATAATTCAGCAATTACAGAACTTAAAAATAAAGTTTCTAATTATGCTGAAAGTGTAACCAGAAACCCCAACCTACCCGATTATATGATTATGCTGGCCCTGTCCTTTGTAACGGTGGGAATTGCACATTGGGGAGCCGATGAAATTTCGGTATATCTATCTTCAAATTTTGAAATTTTTAATGATAGTAAAAGTGCGCTTTCATCCTTCTCCTCTTCCTTCTTTTGGATGATCACCATCGCTACCGCAATTGGAATAGGGCTTTCGTTTACACGATTCAAAACCTACGAAGGTGCAGGAGCCAGTAAGTTAGGTAGTATTTTTATTTATATTTTGGTAGCTACCATAGGTATGAAAATGGACCTTGGGATGGTATTCGATAATCCGGGACTAATTGGTATTGGACTTATTTGGATGTCTATTCACGTAATTTTCCTCTTTGGTACCGCAAAACTCATTAAAGCACCTTACTTTTTCCTCGCTGTAGGAAGTCAGGCTAACGTTGGTGGTGCGGCCTCGGCTCCTGTTGTAGCTGCGGCTTTTCACCCTTCCCTGGCAACCGTTGGAGTTTTATTAGCCGTATTTGGATATGTAGTTGGAACCTATGGAGCAATTCTTACTACTATTTTAATGCAAATCGCCGCCGGGAGTTAGTTTAAAATAGAAAATTATAAGATATTTGCCGCCTAAATCAGAAACCTGAAACCAGCAAGTTGCTGGAAACTAAATATGGGAGTTCACAATGAAGTATTAGCTTGTGATAAATTCCCACTACCAGAGAAAATTATAAAACAAATGAAAAAATTAAGCATTCTTTTATTGGCTATTATCGCCCTTACTTCCTGTAATAATAAAGAAAGCAATTTAATAGTAAATGCCAATATTGACGGCCTAAAAAAAGGAACCGTTTATCTTCAAAAGATAGAGGATACTCTTATGATTGATGTAGACTCTGTAGCAATTGACGGCAATGCTAATATATCCCTGGAAACCTATATAGAGAGCCCTCAAATGATGTATCTCTATCTTAAAAAAGTAAGCAACTCTCAATATGACGACCGTATAGATTTTTTTGCTGAAGAAGGAGAAGTAACCATCAACACTACTTTAGAGAATTTTGTGACCGATGCTGAAATTATCGGCGCTAAAAATCAGGAAAAATTAGAAGAATATCGCACAATGATGCAACGCTTCAACGATAAAAACCTGGAACTTATTCAGGAAAACTTTGAAGCCCAACGTGATGAAAACGAAGAACAGCTGATTGATGTGAATAAACAATATGAAAGTTTACTTAAACGTAAATATCTTTACACCGTAAATTTTGCGATTAACAATAAAGACCTGGAAATAGCTCCTTATCTGGCCCTTTCTGAAGTTTTTGATGCTAACATTAAGTATTTAGATACCATCTATAAATCTTTAGAGCCAAAGGTGAAAAAATCCATGTACGGGAAAGAATTGAAAGATTTCCTCGAAGAAAGACGGGAGGATGAAGAAGCAAGCGAAAGCGTTGAGCCCGTAGAAACTGAAGAAAACGATATTAGTTAATTCAGCGTCTTAACTTAATAATCTTAAAGCCCGAAATTAATATTTTCGGGCTTTTTTATTACTTCATTAATAATACTGCAGCCAATTCATTTATATTTCCGCAATAAAAACTTATACTTGTTGTCCTATTCAATTTAATAACAATATAACCTTGCAAAATTCTTTAAAATGAGTGCTCCAACCAAAAACCGATGGCTTATTGCCGCTTCGGCAGTTTTTATTCATATTTCAATAGGTGCTGCTTACGCATACAGTGTTTATACGCAACCCCTTGTAGAAACCAAGGGCTGGTCTATGGCATCGGTTACCACCGCCTTTACCATAATGATGGTTCTTGGTGGAGGATCTGCTGCATTATTCGGAAAATTTGTAGAGCGAAGCGGCCCAAAGAAATCGGCTATGCTGGCCGCAGTTTTATTTGGTTTAGGCCAGGCGGGATCGGGATTCGCAATTTCAATGGATTCATTAACAGGATTCCTGCTTTCCTATGGTTTATTAAGCGGGCTGGGCCTTGGAATTGGTTATATAGCGCCCGTTTCAACCTTAGTAAAATGGTTTCCAGACAAAAGAGGTTTAGCCACAGGAATGGCTGTTCTGGGATTTGGTACCGGAGCTCTGGTTACTGCTCCTGTTGCAGCGAGTTTAATAGAATCTATAGGAATTAGTACTACTTTTTACATTTTAGGAGCCTCTTATTTCATTTTAATGATGCTTGGCGCTTCTTATATCGCACCACCGCCCAAAAACTGGATGCCTACGGGAATGGAAGCAGCGGTAAAAGCCGGGACCAAAAAAATAAAAAGAGATCTGTCGCAAGCTACATCTGGTGAAGCCGTTAGAACCAAGCATTTCTGGATGCTTTGGACGATGATGCTTATAAACACCAGCGCAGGAATTATGATGATTTCTGTAGCTTCGCCAATGGCTCAAAATATCGTTGGCCTCTCAGCCGGTGCAGCAGCTACTATGGTAGGAATTATGGGGATTTTTAATGGCGGAGGAAGATTAGGTTGGGCTGCCGCTTCAGATTATATTTCGCGCCCTAAAGTGTTTATTATTTTCTTTATAATTCAGCTCGTGGCTTTTATCACCCTGCCAATTATTACAAGTGCTCTTATTTTTCAAATATTTATTTTTCTTGTAGTAAGTTGTTATGGTGGCGGATTCTCTAATCTTCCGGCATTTATTGGCGATCTTTTTGGCACAAAAGAACTTGGAGCAATTCACGGTTATTTATTAACTACCTGGTCGCTGGGCGGACTTATTGGTCCCACCCTGGTCTCACAAATCTATACCCGTACGGGAAGTTATATTCCAGTTTTCTATGTTTTTACTGCTTTAATCATCGTGGCATTAATTATTAGTTTAGTGCTAGACAGAAGTGTAAAAAAAGTTAGAACCGAGCATAAAGAACTCGAGTATAAAACCTCAACATCTGAGTGAAATATTACCATAGTTTAATTAAATCTTCCGAGCTTTAATATTTTATTGGGTAAGATTGGTTTGGTATTTTTCTAAGTTTGAGAAAAACCAGGCTATGAATCATAAAGTACTCAAAGAGAATAACTACGATCTTATTTGTGTAGGTGGCGGTATTATGAGCGCTACACTCGCTTTAATGTTGAAGTTAATAGATCCCAAAATCAAAATAATTATTTTTGAAAAGCTGGGCGAAGTATCTCAAGAAAGTTCTGGCGCCTGGAATAATGCCGGTACCGGGCATTCGGCACTTTGTGAACTTAATTATACCCCAGAAAATGCTGATGGTAGCATAGATATTAGTAAAGCAATCGAAATTTTTAGTCAGTTTGAAACCAGCAAACAATTTTGGGCCTACCTGGTAGACCAAAAACTTATAAAATATCCTGAAAACTTTATTCATTCGGTTCCACATCATAGCTGGGTGCAGGGAGATGATAATATCAATTTTCTTAAAAAGCGATTTGAAATTCTTTCCCAAACCCCAATGTTTGAGAAAATGAAATTTTCTGAAAATCCAGAGAAATTAAAAGAATGGATTCCCTTAATTGCGAAAGGCCGTGAGAATGAGAAAATGGCTGCAACGCGAATGGAAATTGGCACTGAAGTTAATTTTGAAGCACTCTCACAACAATATTTTAAAGTTCTGGAAGAACAATTTAATGTACCGGTTTTAAGAAATACCGATGTTTTAGATGTAGATCCCGATGAAACCCTGGAATGGACGGTAGAAGCTCAAAATCTAGACTCAGGGAAAGTTACATATTATGATGCCGAACATGTTTTTATAGGTGCCGGTGGCGGCGCATTGCCATTACTTCAAAAAGTAGAAATAGAGGAAAAAGACGGGTATGGTGGATTCCCTGTAGATGGCCAGTGGCTGGTTTGCAAAAACCGGGAAGTTATAGACCAACATTGGGCTAAGGTTTACAGTAAAGCAGGACCAGATGCTCCCCCAATGTCTACTCCTCACCTTGATACGAGATATATTAATGGAAAGAAGGAATTACTTTTTGGGCCCTTTGCTGGTTTTACTACTAAATTTCTAAAAGAAGGTTCTAAATTAGATCTCCCAAAAAGCATAAATAAAGAAAATATTCCTTCTATGTGGGGAGTTTTTTGGTATAATTTACCGCTTACAAAATACCTGATGAAACAAATCACCATGGACCATTCAGACCGAATGGAAGATCTTAGGGTTTTTATAAAAGACGCCAGGCCGGAAGACTGGGAATTAAAAGTAGCCGGAAAACGGGTTCAAATTATAAAAAAGGATGAAGAACAGGGTGGAATTCTGGAATTTGGAACCGATGTAGTTCACAGCAAAGACGGTACTATTACCGCTTTACTGGGTGCGTCGCCGGGAGCTTCAGTAGCGGTTTCTATTATGCTGAATGTAATTAATATTGCTTTTCCTGAGAAAATAAAATCTGAAAAATGGCAGGAAAAACTTTCAAAGATGATTCCTTTCTGGAATAAAGAAATTGAAGAAAATATAACTGAATTTAAAAAAGTACAGGCAAATTCTTCTAAAAAACTTGATTTGGAGGTTTTACATTAGATAGCCACAATAAGTTTAACCAGAATATTTCAGTATAAAACAAGCTATAATAAAAGCCTGGCCACACGTCAAGCTGAACTTGTTTTCAGCTTCTAACATGTTTTGATTAGTTACAACCTAGATCCCCGATATAAAATCGGAGCAGGCTCTGAAATAAATTCAGGATGACGTTTAAAGGATTCCATAAAAAAAACCTCTCAAAAAATTGAGGGCACTGAAAAACTATCTCTTTTGAGGTGATTTTATGAAGGCGACTAAGCAAAAATATATTTTTTGACTTGGTCGCTTTTTTTATTGGTGATTTTTAAGGTGTTGATATTTTGATTATTCTACGCTTCAAAATGGTCTAATGATCCTTTTAGTCGCTTTTTAAGCTTGCTGCCCTCAAGATCTCGGACTTATATTGTTAATTTAAGAATTCTCTTGAGGTTTACGGCGAAAATAGCAAGCGCCCCTTGCATCTGCATACTATGGATACCATATGCTATAGCACGATCGTACCCATGAACGTTTTTTAATTCACTGTTTTTGGCCTCGATCTTATAGCGATGTTTCGATTTTTCCTTATAATATTCAGATTCCTCAAATATCATCTGTTCTTGATGTAAACTTGATTTTATGGAGACCGAATAGGTTTTGGTCTTAGCCCCTGGCTTATAACAACCCTCTTTTAATGGGCAGGTTTTGCATTTCTCTATATCAAAATAATAAGTGCATACTGGATTTCTACTACTGTTCTTTTTTCCTTGTCGTGCTTTTCGGATGGCCAGGTGACCTCCTGGACACACAAACATATCGGCATCTTTGTTATAGTCGAATCTATCCTCCACCTTTCTAAGACCCTGTGTGATTATAGGGTTCAGCTTTGCCACTATCTTTATGGTTTCATTATTTTTATCTTTGAGTCTAAGGTTTTCCTTGCCGGAATATGCGGTATCCCCGATTACGGTATCCACCTGAACTCCATTGTCCTGGCTTATTTTTACAAGCAATGGCAATTCCGGACCATCGCCTTTTTCACCAGATGTGACCACTGCAGCGCTAATGATACGTTCCTCTGTCATAGCCAGGTGGGTCTTGTAACCAAAGAATTTGCTATCAACTGATTTATGGCCGATCTTAGCATCTGTATCCTTAGAAAGAATATAGTTTTCCTGGGTATCTTCCACAGTTTCCTTTAATAGGTTCAATTTTTCTTTGACTGCAGGAACTAAAGCTAATGTCTGGTCCGATTCAATGCACTTCTCTAGTTCCCTGCAATAAGCCAATTCCTTATCCAGCTCCCTGGAAGTATTCTTTTGTGGCATGCGGTCTTTCATATCTTCATCTACGGCGTACACTGCTTTACGAAGCAACTTGGAACGCTCTCTGAGAACCTCAAGTGCTGAATAAGGATTTGATCTAGATAGCGAATGTGTAGCATCAACAATAATGGACTTGGACTTAATGATTTCTTTTTCAATGGCTAGTGCGACAGTCTTGTTTATTAGAAGGTTTAACAAATCGGTATCTTTCAATCGAAGCTTACGGAAC
>Ga0207891_1001478_pt1 | contig 10498 bp, 10 predicted proteins | sample LinPmetageLP50_FD_184061 | JGI IMG/M metagenome (GOLD analysis project Ga0207891, IMG submission 184061) | Marine viral communities from the Pacific Ocean - LP-50 (SPAdes) | ecosystem: Environmental > Aquatic > Marine > Oceanic | place: Pacific Ocean | collected 2011-08-27 | reverse complement strand
TGAGCAGCATACTTTGGAACACCGCCCGATGATTGTTCCAAATACCAGCGCCAACAACAATTAAGGACTATCAATGGCAGCTATAGGAAAACTTTAGGTTTTGATTAACAACAAGCCCGGTTGCTCAAGCATTTCTTTCAGAAAAGCGAGGAAGCGCGCGGCCTCCGCGCCATTTATTACCCGGTGATCGAAGCCCATCGTGAGTGCCATGATGCGGCGATTTTCAGGTTTATCGCTCAGCAACATCAGCCGATCCCTTGCCGATGCCACACCGATAATCGCAACTTCAGGCCAATTAACTAAGGGACACAAACGTGTAGCGCCAATTCCACCTAAATTTGAAATGGTAAAGCCATTGCCTTTTAAGTCTTCGGCGCTTAACTTCGAGGCTTGGCCTTTGTCGGCAAGCACCTTAATTTCATTCGCGATAGTGAGCGCTGATTTTTTATCTGCGTCGCGAACACCTGGCACCAATAAGCCGCGTGGAGTGTCGACAGCGATACCAACATTGACGTATTCGCGAACGATCAATTGTTGGCTTTGCTCGTCGAACACACTGTTAAATTTCGGAAACTGGTGCAGTGCTAGCGCCACCAATTTACAAAGAATTGCGGTCATTGTTAGCGGCATGGGTTCCCGGCTATCGCGCTTTACTGATTTGCGCAAGGATTCCATATCGGTGACATCGATCTCTTCTTCTACCCACGCGTGGGGTACTGTCGACCAGACAAACTGCATATTGTCACTGGTCGCGCGGGCTATACCGCTCATATCAGTTCTATGCACGGCCCCGAATTGCGCGATATCTGGCAGCTCGCGCTGAGAAATACCACGGCCCAATACGGGCTTATCTGCAGCCTGGATAATGATTTTGGCGTGATGCTTCACGTCTTCTTTGCTAATACGACCCCGTGCTCCGGTGCCTGTTACCACACTTAAGTCAATCCCGAGTGTCCTCGCTAATTGACGCGCCGCGGGGCCTGCAGGCACTACTGCCGACGTTAAGCTGGAATTCTGCAGCTCGACTACCGGTGCTTCATATACAGCCTGCGCCGGCGTAACTTGCGAGAATTCGCCGCCGTCTTTTTGGCTGCGCGCTAGCGTAACTAGAGACACAGTAGCAAGCTCAGGCTCCGCCGGAGAGGCACTCGCCGCGATAACGTCGTTGCCCACATCAGCGCCAGCCGCGACTTCCAGCATCGCAGCGATATCCCCGCCGCAAACTTTGTCGCCAAGTTTGCACGTTAATTCAGTAACAACACCGTCGAATTCACAGGGAACCTCAACAACAACTTTATCTGTTTCAATTTCGATATAAATATCACCACTGGCTAAACGATCGCCAATGGCAGGCAGACTTATAATTTCACCGCCGGTACGCGCATCATCGCCGAGCGCGGGAATGATTAAAGGCTTATTCACTTGATATGCTCTTCTGCAATGTTATTGTTAGCGCTGGGCAGGATCGGCCTTATCAGCCTCGATATTCAGCTCAGCCGTTAGTTCGTTGAGTCGCACAAGCGATATTTCTCCGCGCTTATACAAGCTCGCAAGACTGGCGTGCACTATATATTCGCTGGACACCTCAAAATAACGCCGCAACTCAGGTCTGGCCTCACTTAATCCGTAACCGTCGGTACCCAGCACTACATAAGGCGCAGGCATCCACTTGGCAATCAAATTTGGCAATGCCCTCATGTAATCCGTGGCCGCGACAAATACGCCGCTCTCTTTACCAAATAAATGCTGCACGTGGGATTCCCTTGGCTCAGCTTCTGGGTGCAAGCGATTCCAGCGCTCACATGCCTCAGCCTCACGACTCAATTCCGTAAAGCTGGTGATACTCCAGATACTCACCGCAAAGCCCATTAACTCCAATTTCTCAGCAGCAGCGAGGGCTTGCTGCATGATTGAGCCACTGCTTAGCAAGTGAATTTGCTCACCGTTTGACGTTGAGCGTTTAAAACAATAGCCGCCCTGAATAACTGCCTGCTCAAGGCCCTGAGTTTCAGGCATCGCTGGCATTGCATGATTTTCGTTATACACGGTGAGGTAATAGAAAATATTTTCATTCAAGCTGTACATACGATGAATGCCATCGCGAATTATAAAGGCCAGTTCGAAACCAAAGGCCGGGTCGTAGCTTTTCATATTAGGCACTGTCGACGCCAAAATATGCGAATGGCCATCTTGGTGCTGCAATCCCTCGCCATTGAGCGTTGTGCGGCCTGCGGTGCCCCCTAGCAGAAAGCCCTTGCACATCATGTCGCCACAAGCCCAAATCATGTCGCCGACGCGCTGAAATCCGAACATGGAGTAGAAAATATAAAACGGAATCATAGGCAAGCCATGCACTGCATACGCGCTGCCAGCAGCCATAAAGGAAGCGATCGCCCCAGCTTCGCAAATACCCTCTTGCAGAATTTGGCCGTCCTTAGACTCGCGATAATAGGTGAGACTCTCGCGGTCAACAGGCGTGTAATTCTGGCCGTGAGGTGAATAAATTCCTGCCTGCGCAAACAAACCGTCCATACCGAAGGTGCGCGCCTCATCCGGCACAATCGGCACAATGTATTTGCCCAGAGATTTGTGCTTCAGCAGCCGCGACATAATTCGTACGGTGACCATCGTGGTAGAGACTTCTCGGCTACCTGTGCCTTTTAAGAATTCTGCCAAATCGTCTAGGCTCGGCGCCTCTAACGTGGGGCAATCCACTAGCCGTGACGGCAGATAGCCCTGCAAATCCTCCCGGCGCGCCTGTAAATATTTCATTTCTGGGCTATCTTGTGGCGGCATATAAAAATCGGCGCGTTTAGCCTGCTCGTCTGAAAGCGGGATACCGTAGTTACGCGCACACAGCAAACGCTCTTCGCTGTCTAAATTCTTTTTCTGATGCGCGGTGTTGCGGCCCTGCGCCGCCACACCCATACCATCGCCTTTCACGGTTTTCACGAGAATAACCGTTGGCTTGCCCCGGGATTTGCTGGCCTGATCGAAGGCCGCGTATATTTTTTTGGGATCCTGGCCGCCGCGCTTTATGGTCTTAACTTCATCGTCAGTCAGAGAATTCATCATTGCTCTGAGCGCGGGATTGTTTTCGACCCAATGCTCGCGCTGAACATCGCCGGGAAGTATCGAAAAATATTGATAGTCACCGTCTACGCACTCCTCCATGCGCCGACGCAGATGGCCTTCTTGGTCGCCAGCCAGCAGACCATCCCAGCCACTACCCCAAATAACTTTTATTACATTCCAATCGGCGCCCCGGAAACTGCGCTCCAATTCTTGAATAACCTTACCGTTACCACGCACAGGCCCGTCGAGACGCTGGAGATTACAATTTACAACGAGGATAAGGTTGTCGAGATTTTCTCTTGCCGCAATATTCACGGTGCCTAGCACTTCAGGTTCATCAGCCTCACCGTCGCCGATAAAACACCAAATTTTTTCACCGTTATCAGTCTTTAAACCACGATTTTCCAAGTACTTCGCGAATCTCGCCTGATAAATTGCCGACGGCGTAGACAAGCCCATAGACGCGTTCGGCATTTGCCAGAAATCGGGCAGAGAGCGAGGATGAGGGTAGGAAGGCAAGCCACCACCTTCGCTCAATTCACGACGAAAATTATTTAGTTTTTGTTCGCTTAAGCGGCCTTCCAAGTAAGCGCGCGCGTAAACACCCGGTGCGGCATGCGGCTGTACCAGCACAGTGTCACCGCCGTAATTTTCGCTCCGCGCACGGAAGAAATGATTAAAACCTACTTCCAACATTGTCGCCGCAGAGGTGTAAGTTGCTATGTGGCCTCCCACCCCTGTGCCAGCATCCTGAGCCTTAAGCACCATACACATGGCATTCCAACGAATGATATTTTCAATACGCTTTTCAAGCTCAACATCACCAGGAAAGAGCGCCTGACGGGCAGCTGGAATAGTATTTACATAGGGCGTATTTAAGGTGGCCTCACCCAAAATCACGCCGCGCCGAAGCACATGATCCTGCACGCCGCGCAGTATTTCTCGCACGCCATCTTCGCCAAAGGCGTTAAGAATGTAGTCAATTGACTCGCACCAGTCCTGCTTGTCGTCTTGCAATAATTCGGGAATGTTCACGGCATCGTTCATGGAGGCTTCCAATATTATGGCTCTGATTATTGCTCGCCATTATGAACAGCCGCGGCCAGATGTCTGCCTAAAGCTTTTGATAACACCTATTGAAAAACTTAAATGGAATAGTAAGCCCAGCACGACAGGCAAATAAGAATTGTATTTTTGAGGAAATGCTAACGAGCTTAACAAATAGCTCTAATCAGCTTTTTTTATTACCCCGCCAAAAATCGCCAGCAATACTCAAGCGGATTTAAATTACTACAACAATTTTAATATGGCGATGCCGACGCTTTGCTCGCAATAATAATAGTGCTTAAGGGCGTAATATGAATACAAGAAATCAACTAATCCTGACCCATAGCGCCATTGTGATGGCATTAATGATTTTTATTGGTAGTTTTGTGTTAACCGGCTGGCTACCGCCGCCATCACCCAGCCTAAGTGGCGCCGAACTGGCAGTAATATTTTCGCCTGAAAATTACATTATGCGAATTGGTGTACTGCTAATGTGCTTTTTCTCCCCGCTTTACGTTGCCTTCGCGGCAGTTATCGCTACACAGCTTAAACGCGTAGAGGGGCAGTTTCATGTTATGGCGAATCTTCAGTATGTGATTTCCGGCGCAGGCCTTTGCCTGTTTCTTGTGCCGGGATTCATATGGCTGGCCATATCTTACCGGGCGGGCATAAATCCTGAAATCATTATAGTACTTAATGACCTAGCGTGGTTTATGTTTCTCGCGGGCGCCGCACCAACCATTTTACAATGGAGCTGCATCGGTTTTGCAATTCTTAGCGATACCAGTGACAAGCCAATATACCCAAGATGGTTGGGCTATCTCAATTTTTGGCTAGCGCTGGGAGCACTAACCGGCCAGCTAATACCCTTTGTTAAAACTGGCCCCTTTGCTTACAACGGTTTATTTGGTTTTTGGGCTGTTGCCGCCGTGTTTTTTATCTGGGTTAGCTGCACTTACTGGTGCACCCTCAATGCAGTGAAGATGCAAGCCGCTAGCGATTGATCTGCAATGGCAAAACCTAGCGAAGGACACGACATGAACAAATCCATTGAATCTAATAAAGCCACCGTACGCTCATTATTATCAACAATTGAAGCTGGTGGTGACTTCAGCGTACTGCTCACCGCCAACGCAACATGGTGGGTTCCAGAGGGCTGCGCCTTAAGCGGAAGTTACTCGGTTGCGCAGCTTTTGGCCGCCATGTCTCAAGTGTTTGGGGTGTATAAATCACCACCTAAGTTCACGGTAGAGCACGTAACGGCAGAAGATAATCGCGTCGCGGTGTTTTGCCATTCTACCGCCGAGCTGACTGATGGTAGCGCCGCCAATAACCGCTACCATTTTCTTTTTATCTTGGAGAACGGCCTGATTTGTGAAGTGAAAGAGTTTATGAATACCGCCGTTGTTAACCAGATAATGACGAAAGTTAAACAAATAACACAAGCTTAATACTTCCCCCGGATCAACTAAATGATGACAACACGTTTACAAAATAAAGTCGCCGTCGTTACCGGTGCGGCCTCAGGAATTGGCGCAGCGATCGCGCGACGCTTCCATGAACAGGGCGCACTGGTGGTAGCGGCAGATATTTCCGGACAACAAGATCAAATCGCTGCGGAATTGGGCGAGCGCTGCCTAGCTGTTCAAGTAGACGTAAGTGTCAGCCAGGAAGTACAAGAAATGCTGGCAAGCGCTTACTCACACTTTGGCGGCCTCGATGTGCTTTGCAACAACGCAGGAATAGAAGGCAGCCTCGCCTTAACAGCCGATTTTGACGAGGATGAATTTGACCGCATTATGGCCATCAATTGCCGCGGCGTATTCCTTGGCATGCGCCATGCCATCGCAATAATGCAAAAATCCGGAGGTGGTTCAATTATCAATATCGCCTCTGCAGCCGGCATGGTCGCTTTTCCTGGCATGAGCGCGTACTGCGCATCAAAAGGTGCCGTTCGCATGCTCACCAAAACCGCCGCTGCAGAATACGGTAGTTATGGCATTCGGGTTAATGCGATATGCCCCGGAGTGATAACAACGCCATTGGTCGCACATATTTCTGAGGATATCGTCGAGGGAGTAAAGCAACGCACACCGCTTGGACGACTGGGCCAACCCCAGGAAGTTGCCGATCTGGCGGTTTACCTGGCCAGTGACGAGTCACGATTCGTCACTGGCGCAGACATGCTCATAGACGGTGGTATGACAGCTATCTAGCCTTTCGAGCACCCACGCATGTCAGCAGCACTGCCTGAATTCAAGCTTATTGTAATGGATCAGTTTATTGGATGGCTCCAATCAGCTTTTTTTATTGCCGCAGAATCAGACGATGGCAATACTTGATGGCAAATTGATAATCATAAAATCTACTGCCGCGCGTATAAATGCCTTCGTGACCTTATTTAAATAAACAAGGATCACCTCCGCGTTGCAGCCTAAGTAGGAGCCAAGCTTTGAGCCAGCATCTTGACGAAATTCGTAACCAATGTAGCCAGTTAGTCCACGCTTTTGCCTACTTTGTCGACCACCGCGAGTTTAGCGAGGCGGTGGCACTTTTTTCCGACGATGGCGAATTCGAACGCCCCGACGGTCATGTTAAGGGCCATGCGGAGATCGCTGCGTTATGGGCAAACCGTCCGGCAAGCATTGTCACACGCCACCTATGTGGCGTCGCACACTTCACTGAAATCAGCGCCACTACCGCCACTGCGGTCACCCCGTTCACGCTATATCAAACTCAGCATGACGGCGAAGGCCTACCACAGGTCAGCAAGCCAGCAGGTATCGGCGAATTTACTGACAAATTTATATTAACTGACAATGGCTGGAAAATTGCGCACCGCCGCGGCATGCCGGTTTTAATGTACAGCTAAATTTCACCTATTTTTTTGGAGTCGATTTATGTCTATAACAAGCCCAGCTGAGCAAACCACCAAAATCATTCCCTCGTTCATGGCCCATGTGGTTTTTCAAACCAAACACTATGAAGCGATGATTGAATGGTATAGCAAAGTCTTTTTTGCCACGCCGGTATTTAGCAGCGAAATACTCACGTTCATGACCTACGATGACGAACACCATCGTTTTGCTATGTTTAGAATGCCAGAGCATGAAACCGCTCCCAGCCCACGCGCTGGCGTAGCCCACCTTGCTTATTCCTATGGCTCACTATCTGATTTGCTTAATACCTATGACCGCTTGAAAGGCTTAGGCATTACGCCGACATGGGCAATAAACCATGGACTGACAACGTCCTTGTATTACACCGACCCTGACGGCAATGAAATTGAGCTACAAAAAGACAATTTCCCCACCCCCGAAACTAGCAAAGCCTACTTTAGCTCGCCAGCCTATCTCAGCAACCCGATTGGTGCGCCCTTTGACGCCGAGACCCTACTGGCCGGCTTCCGTCGCGGCGGTGGATTTGATGAGATTATGCAAGAAGCCTTAGCAGCAGCGGATCCAAGCGCATTACCAATGCTATAGCCGCAAACTTTAACAGCCCAATAACAGGATATTTCCATGTACGATATTGAACGCCTAAAAAAGCAACGTCATTTTAAGGAAGATAAATACTGGGCTTCGCCGCTTAATTTTATCCCCGAGAATAATCTTGGCCTTGACGGTCGCAAAGTTAAAATTCACGACGTCAGCCTGCGCGACGGTGAACAGACCTCGAATCTTGCTTTCAGCCTAAATGATCGCATTCGCATCGCTGAAGCTCTAAGCGACTTAGGCGTCGCGCGTATTGAAGTGGGTATGCCGATTATTTCTGATGAGGTTCGTCAGGGCATTAAGAAAATTATTTCTCTTAACCTCGACGCGGAGATCGTTACCTTTTGTCGCACCGACAAGCTAGATGTCGACTTGGCCGAAGAGTGTGGCGCCAAAAAAATCATTGTCGAACACGTCATGAACCCGTATCTCATTGAACAAGCCTACGGAATTCCCAAAGAAGCGGTAATCGAGAATTGCATTGAAGTCATTCGTTACGCCCAGAGCAAAGGCATAGAAACCACGTTCATGGGCTGGGATCTTACCCGCGCTGACGATATGGACTATCTCCATGATGTCTATACCAAAATCTTTGCCAACTGCGCGCCCGCTTCCGTGGTGCTAGTCGATACCCTGGGCTGCGCAATGCCAAGAGCCGCTGGCTACCTAGTTAAACAGTTTCGCGAATGGCTACCTGACACCATTATTGAATACCACAATCACAACGAATTTGGCTTAGCGAATGCGGGTGTACTTGAAGCCGTTGCCGCAGGCGCAGAGATCGTGCACACCTCGGTTAACGGCCTGGGTGAACGCACCGGTAACGCCGCCACCGAAGAAATTGTCATGATGCTCGAAGTTTTAGCTGGCGTTGACACCGGTGTAAACACCGAAAGGTTAATGGAAACGTCTATCTTACTGGCGAATCTAAGCAATCAAACCATACCTCGTAACAAACCCATTGTCGGTCGTGGTTTGTTTGACATGGAGTCGGGCATCGCCGTCGATATTATGCGCAAATTCCAAACGACCGGTTTTAATGTTCCCGAGGTGTCTGGCGCCTACGCCGCCAGCCTCGTTGGTCAAGACGATGGTCGACCGGTGCTGGGCAAAAACAGTGGCCGCGCGACGATCAGCTACTTCCTAGAGAAACTCGGCATGAGTGCCAGCAAAGACCAAATCGCGGATATTGTGGAACGAGTAAAAGCCGAGGGTCGCATCCAGCGTCGCTTGCTGTCAGAAACTCAATTTAAGGCCATTTGTAAAAAAGTTCTTTAATTATATTTTAATTTAGGAAAATAACGTCGCGGCCTAGACTCGGAGCGGCGTTTTTACCTTAGCAGACGAATCGACTGATTCGATTTCCCCTTCGCTTTAACTCTCTTTGCTTTTCATTATATCTTTAAGATACAGGGTGTCTTGCCGCTGTTCAGCGTAATACATTCCCAATTGCCCTGCCTGCATATCGCGATAAAACAATCTTAGCCCGACATCCATCCCAGGAAACGCGAGGCTGTGCCACGGCGCGTCCTCTTCACTAAACCATTGCGCAGTCAGTGCCTCGCACCCAGGATTCAATTTAGGATCAACACAATGCGCGTGAAATAGAATATGCACCTGATCCATATTAATTAAATTACCGAGCACATAGAGACGCAATGCGTGGGGATCAAGATCAAGGCCGGTTTCTTCCCGCAGCTCACGGGCGGAGGCCTCTCGCAATGATTCGCCCAACTCCATAAAACCGCCGGGCAGCGCCCACATTCCAATGCCCGGCGCAGTTGCGCGTTTCATCCAAAGCATTTTATTGCGGTATTGAGCAACGACCGTAACCTGTATTTTGGGGTTTAGATAATGGGTGTATCCGCAGCTTGGGCACTGTTCACGAATAAGGGCATCTTCGGATAGCAGTCGCAATTCGAGGCCGTGGCCGCATTCGTAGCAGAAATGGCTCATGTTTATTCTCTGACCTTAACCCGACATAGTGTCGAGGCTCATTTATTATGCTTATTATTAGTCACTGAGAAATTTTAGCCATGCAAATCAGTCTATAGCGACTATCGATCGCTGCTGATACCTAGCCTAAATATTTGCTAGAACGCAACTGCGCGCCCTATCAAAGACTAGCTATAACTTAATCGTGCAATTGCTGATTACTGGGAGTAATCATACGGCATATCACTGCGCCAGTGAATCGCGGGTAAGTCCGTCTGCTTAACACCTGGGGCGTGTGCAACAACCGCAGGAATCCCCAGCAATAAGCACACTGCAAACGCAAAATAACCTGACGTGCAGGGTCACCCTCAATGGTTTTAACTTCACTCAAAAATGACGGCGCGACATTCAATACACAGCGCGTTGCTGGGCGGCCTTCAATAGTGATAATCCACTCGGTAGTACCGTTAACATGGGCGGGCTTCAACAGCGGAGTGTGGTACCAGCCAACCCGCATGGTAATAAACGGTTTGTCACCAACATAGCCAATAGATTCGTATGCCACACTACCGGTGCGGCCTTTCTTAATAGTAAAGGTTGGCGACACCAGGTCCTCAGGCGCAGCAACAGAGTAGCTCGCCGCTTCTATACGCGACAATTCAACGCCCATTGAATCGGCCATATGCTGTATCATCTGAAACCAATATTGGCGCTGGTAAAATAATGCGGGGCTGTCGTCAGCCATACTCTGCTCGGGATCACCACCTAATGCGTATTTTTGTAACTATGAACACTGAATTTTGCGAAGCGTGAACACCTGCACCCTTCTTTTTTGCAGGCACCGCTATTTAACGCGAAGTGTTCACAGTGGGTCAACGCTATGATGAATTTTGCGCATGGATTCGCCCTTGAGTTGTAACTTTGTCGCGTTATGGAGCAGGCGGTCG
>Ga0207891_1001474_pt1 | contig 10512 bp, 7 predicted proteins | sample LinPmetageLP50_FD_184061 | JGI IMG/M metagenome (GOLD analysis project Ga0207891, IMG submission 184061) | Marine viral communities from the Pacific Ocean - LP-50 (SPAdes) | ecosystem: Environmental > Aquatic > Marine > Oceanic | place: Pacific Ocean | collected 2011-08-27 | reverse complement strand
AGCTTAAATATTATAAAAATCCGTTTTTCAAGGGTGAAAAACGGATTTTCCTGTTTTATGGAAAAGCCGTAAAATATAAAGTATCTTTGCAGCTTAAAATATAGATTATGCTTAGAATTGGCGAAAATCATACACTTAATATTGTAAGGGAAACCGAACCGGGACTTTTCTTAACAGATGCTGAAGGAAATGAAGTTTTACTTCCAAATAAATATACTCCCGAAACTTTTGAAATAGGAGATGAGATCGAGGTTTTTGTTTATCTTGATCACGAAGAAAGACCGGTTGCCACTACTTTAGAACCGCTGGTAAAGCTTGATGAATTTGCTTTTCTAAAATGTGTAGAGGTTACCGATTTCGGGGCTTTTTTAGATTGGGGCCTGGAAAAACATTTGTTTGTTCCGTTTAAGGAACAGGCTTACCCTATGAAAAAAGGCGGCCGCTATCTTATTTTTTGCTATCTAGATGAAGAAACCGATCGTTTGGTAGCTTCAAGTAAAGTACATGCTTTTTTAGATAATTCAGAATTAACCATAGAACCTTTTGAAGAGGTAGATCTTATAATTAGTAATAAAAGTGATTTAGGCTATAATGTAATTATTAATCAGTTGCATTTAGGTTTGATCTATCACGACGATGTTTTCCAGGAAATAAATGTTGGTGATGAAATGCGCGGATTTATCACTAAAACCCGTCCCGATGGAAAAATTGATGTGAGTTTACAAAGACCGGGTTACAGAAGTATTGAACCCAATGCTGAGTTAATTCTTGATAAATTAAAGAAAAATGAAGGTTATCTAAACCTTACCGATAAATCTTCTCCTGAAGCTATTCACAGCCAGTTAGGCATTAGCAAAAAGAGTTTTAAACGTGCTGCGGGAAATCTTTACAAACAAAGAAAAATAGATATTAAAGACGACGGCCTTTACCTAAAACAAGATTAGTAAAAGTAGCGGCCCCTGGGCGAGTAATATGGAGAACCATAAAACATTCTTCGCTGGGTTTGCCTGTGAAGTGCGTTTTGATAAATTCGCTGATTTTGGTAATAAGGATTCGAATTCAGTGCATCGTTGTAAACTTCGTCATTATCCCTAATTCGGTAATTATTGGAGATTTCAAAAGCTTTTTTCTTTTGATTTGTTGTAGGTAAGGGAGTGCCAATATCTACAGTGCGTTTTTTCATATTACGTTGGCTTTCAAGAATACCAACCATATCTACACTGGCGCGTTTTCCATCATCTACATTTAAAAATTCGCCGCTGGGAAGATCAAAGTCTCCTTTAAAGAATTGTTGGCCAAAACTAAGGTCACTCCAGGATGGTTCTATACTGTAATTGCTAATTTCAAAATCGGCAACATCCCAGTATTCCTGGGCAGAAACCGAAGTTATGCTGAATAAAAACAGACTAAGAAATAGCAAGCGAAATTTCATGTTTAAGGCTTTTGTCTTTAATATAGCAAAAACAATGCAAATCTATTTGCAGCGCAAATATATTAAGATAAATTGAAAAGCTTATTTTTGAATAAAATAAAGACCTATGAGTGAAATCAACTGGAAAACTGTAAAAGAATACGAAGATATAACTTATAAAAAATCGGGTGGCGTGGCGCGAATTGCTTTTAACCGACCTGACGTTCGCAATGCGTTTAGACCTAAAACAACCTCAGAACTTTTAGATGCCTTTCACAATGCACACGAAGATACTGAAATTGGCTGCGTTTTACTTTCGGCCGAAGGTCCTTCTACTAAAGATGGAAAATGGGCGTTTTGTAGTGGTGGAGATCAAAAAGCACGTGGGCACCAGGGTTACGTAGGTGAAGACGGTTATCATAGATTGAATATTTTGGAAGTACAACGACTAATACGGTTTATGCCAAAGGCTGTAATTTGTGTAGTTCCCGGTTGGGCAGTAGGAGGTGGGCATAGTTTGCACGTAGTTTGCGATTTAACGCTTGCCAGTAAAGAACACGCTATTTTTAAACAAACCGATGCAGATGTAACGAGTTTTGATGCCGGTTATGGCTCCGCTTATTTGGCAAAAATGGTAGGGCAGAAGAAGGCACGGGAAATCTTTTTTCTCGGAAGAAATTATTCGGCACAGGAAGCTTACGAAATGGGAATGGTGAATGCGGTTATTCCGCACGATGAGCTGGAAGATACTGCTTACGAATGGGCGCAGGAAATTATGGCAAAATCACCAACTTCCATTAAAATGCTGAAATTCGCCATGAACATGACCGACGACGGAATGGTGGGACAGCAGGTTTTTGCAGGAGAAGTTACCAGACTTGCCTATATGACAGATGAAGCTAAAGAAGGTCGTGATGCTTTTCTGGAAAAAAGAAAACCAAATTTTGACAAAAAATGGATCCCGTAGCCAAAGACTTTAATAACGAACAAATAGATTTAGCTTTCCTGCCTAAATATGAGCAGGTAGCTTTTTCTTCAGTTTCGTCTAAATATCTTATAAAAATGAATATTCAGACGGGCATTTTTATGCTCGTTCTGACTATTGCGCTGGGAGTGTTTTGGTTTTTTCAGCTAAATAATATGCAATCGGGGATTATATTTGGCTTTGTATTGGTAGCATTTATCTTTAGATTTTGGAATAATTATAAGTTGCTTCAGAGTTTGGGATATGCTGTTAGGGAAAAAGATATTATTTATAAAAGAGGATTCATTTTTAATAAAACCACGGTAATTCCATTTAACAGGGTGCAGCACGCATCGATTTCACGAGGAATTTGGGATAAGCTTTTAGGAATTTCCAGCCTTAATATTTTTACTGCAGGTGGAGGCGCAAGCGATATTTCTATTCCCGGTTTAGAACCCGAAATGGCTGTGCAATTAAAAGAAGCTATTGCGGTAAAGATTTCTCATGATGAATCCTGAAGCCTACAGCAATCCTCAGCGCCAATCTATAGCCGGTATTCTTCTTATTTTTATTTCCAGCATTTATAAATTATTTAGATCTTTCTGGGCGGTGGGTGCGTATTTGTTGGTTAGTGGCCCCAGTAGAACGACTTTAATTTATATTGGTCTTGCATTGCTTTTAATTGGGTTCTTAGCCTTTATCTATAGCTACCTGTACTATCGCAAATTTATTTTTTATATCGATTATAAGCGGGAGGAATTTGTATTAGAAAAAGGGATTTTTTCTACCGAAAATACTGCGATTCCTTTTGATAAAATTCAGCAGGTTTATTTTAAACGGTCTATCCTGCAACGTATAATTAAGGTTTATAGCCTGGTAATAGAAACCGCCGGGAGTAATCTTAAAGAAGTTGAAATAAAAGCGGTTTCTGAAGAAGATGCCAATAAACTTTCAAAAATCTTATTAAAAGCGAAAGCTGAAAAAACCGAAGAAACTTCATTAGAAGAAGAATCTGAAAAAACAGAGGAAAACAAAGAGGTTTTTTGGACTCATAAAGTAGGATTTCTCACGCTCCTTAAAATTGGAATTAGTACTAATTATTTACGTGGGCTTTCGTTAGTGTTTGCCTTTGTAATGACTATTTATAATAGGGTAAATACCTATTTTAAAGATCAGGTAGAAGATGTAGAGGTTTATTTTGATCAGTTTTCCGGTGTTTTACAATCTATTGGATTTTTAGCCATACTTTTTGTGCTGCTTCTGCTTTTAAGTATAAGTATTACGATCATTGAAGTTTTCATCAAATATTATGGCTTAACAATTCAGCAGAATAAGGATAAAATGGAGGTGGAGATGGGCTTAAAAACCAATACCAAAATTTCCCTTCAACCAAGACGACTTCAGTTAATGCGAATTAAAACAAACCCGGTCCAGAAGCGTTTAAATCTTTATGAAGCCCAAATTTCTTTATCAAGCAGTGAAAATGAACTTCAGAAGAATAAAATAAAGATTCCGGGTCTTGGGAAAGAAATCGTAGAAAAAATAAAATATTTTTTATATCCGGAATCTTCTAAATCTAGCTTCAGCACAACCTTTAGACCAGATAAATTATTATTATTCAGAAAAATTTCCCTGGCAACGTTACCGGTAGTTATTTTTCTTGCCTTCTGGTATTTTTTAGACTTTATAAACCTTAAATTAGGAGCTATACTAAGCATTTCGAGCTTATATATTATTGCCGCTTTAATTTTACAAATACTTTCCTTTAGAGCCCGTAAATTAATTTTTACCGAAGAATTTCTTCAGAAAAAAACTGGCTTCTGGAATAAAACCGATGAAACCCTGGAATTATTTAAAATCCAATCTATAAGCGTAAAACAGCCTATTTGGTATCGCAGAAAAAACCTGGTAAATGTAGTTTTTCATACCGCGGGAGGTGATCTTAAATTTTATGCGGTGAATACTGGTATAATTCAGTACGTAAATTATGTATTATATAAGGCAGAGGTTAGTTCGAAACATTGGATGTAAAAGTCGAATTAAAACTTAATTCTCAAAAAGGTTGTAAATGGCACGCAACCAAATGTAATTTTCTGCATCTTACATATAGTGATTCAAAACTGATACTATGAAAATTTCAAATTGTTTTATCCTCTTTTTATTTTTTATTACTCTTTTATCCTGCTCCACGAACGATAATGATAGAGGCGAAATCACCGGAGAAAGTGGTATTAGTTACAACGATAGTAAAACAATATGGGAGGAGCTAAAAGTACAGAATAATGAAACCTACAGCTACACTGTGAGTTTTATTTCCTGGACGGGGGTTGGCAGTAGAACTACTATTACTGTATCGGATGGTGTGGTTAGCAAAAGAGAATATCTTTATTTTGAACAGATACTTATCGAGGAGAGCCAACTGGTAGAAAAAGAAATTGAATCTTATACAGAAACCGGGGTGGAAATTGGTAGTCACTCTGAAGGTTTTGATCCTTTGCTTATAGATGAATTATATCAAACCTGTTTATCTGATTATTTAAATATTAATAAAGCAGATAACGAGATTTACTTTAATACAGATGAAGCTGGAATAATCTCCAATTGCGGTTTTGTTGAAAAAGGCTGTGTAGATGATTGTTTCAGTGGCTTTAGAATTAGCGAATTTAATTGGATATAAACTTAAAGGCTTCTGCTTTAATTAGAAATAACTGCAAATAAAAAATCCCCGGGCTAATTTTTAGACCGGGGATTTCCACTTTAAACAATTAACAAGATTTATCTTATCGCCGGATATTCTTCGGGGTTTACTTCATTAAAAATCGAATAAACCTTTTCAAAAATATCTTCTGCTGAAGGTTTACTAAAATAATCCCCATCGGTGCCATAAGCCGGGCGGTGTTCCTTAGCGGTTAGTGTTTGCGGTTTACTGTCCAGGTATCTCCAGGCGTTTTGTTCATTTAAAACCTTATCTAAAATAAATGCTGAAGCTCCTCCCGGAACATCCTCGTCTATAACCAGAAGTCTATTGGTTTTTTCTACACTTTTTACAATGTCGTGATCTAAATCAAAAGGTAGTAGAGACTGTGCATCTATTACTTCTGCATTAATTCCATATTCACTTAATTCTTCAGCAGTTTGGCAAACTATTCTTAATGTAGAGCCATAAGAAATTAAAGTGATATCACTACCTTCTCTTACCGTTTCAACTTTTCCAATTGGCGTTCTAAGTTCAGGCAGGTTACTTGGCTTTTTCTCTTTTAAACGATAACCGTTTAAACATTCTACTAATAATGCAGGGGTATCCTGTTCCAGTAAAGTATTATAAAAACCTGCAGCCTTAGTCATATTTCTTGGTACTAAAACATACATACCGCGAACCAGGTTTAAAATTCCACCCATTTGTGAACCACTGTGCCAAATTCCTTCTAAACGGTGGCCACGGGTTCTTATAATTAGTGGAGCTTTTTGTTTTCCTTTGGTACGATATTGTAGGGTTGCCAGATCATCACTCATTCCCTGTAAGGCGTACATAACGTAGTCCAGGTATTGAATTTCGGCAATTGGTCTTAGACCTCTCATTGCCATTCCTATGCCCTGGCCAAGAATAGTGGCTTCGCGAATACCAACATCGGCAACGCGTAGTTTTCCATATTTTTTTTGAAGACCTTCCAGTCCCTGGTTTACATCGCCAATTTCACCCGCATCTTCCCCAAAAATTAATGTTTCAGGAATATTACCAAAAATCTGGTCGAAGTTATCTCTTAAAATAATTCTTCCATCAACTTCAGCTGAATCCTCATCATATTCCGGTAAAACTTCAGAAAGAACTCCTTTATTTTCGATATATAAATGACTGTTATAATCATTTGCCATATCTTTCTCAAAATCTGTGAACCAATCTATTAATTGGGATTTCTCTTCTGAATTTTCTTTTCTAACAGCTCTTAAAGTTTTTCTTGCAGCAACCGCAAGATCTTTTTTAAGCGGTTCTTTATTTGAGTTAAGCTCTTTTGCCAGTTTAACTACACTCTCTTTTTCTTCGGTATTCTTTGCTAGTTTAGATAGTACTGCGAGTAACTCTTTTTGCTTTTCTTTTGTAGGCTGTAAATAGTTATTCCAGGCTTTTTTCTTGCCTTCTCTTACCTTGCGCTTAATTTCTTTCTCAATATTTTGCAGTTCTTCATCTGTGCTAATATTGTTTTCAAGAATCCATTCTCTAAACTTAACATTACAATCGTATTCACGTTCCCAGGAAAGGCGTTGTTCATTTTTGTAACGCTCGTGAGAACCAGAAGTAGAATGCCCTTGCGGCTGCGTAAGTTCTACCACGTGAATAAGTACCGGGCAATGTTCTTTTCTGGCTATTTTTTCGGCTTTTTCGTAGGCTTCAATAAGCGCTACATAATCCCAGCCATTCACTACGATTATTTCGTAGCCTTTTTCATCTTCATTTCTTTGGAAACCTTTTACGATTTCAGAAATATTTTCTTTTGTTGTTTGATGTTTCGCGTGTACCGAAATTCCATATTCGTCGTCCCATACGCTTAAAACCATAGGCACCTGCATAACGCCGGCTGCGTTTAAGGTTTCCCAAAAATGACCTTCACTGGTACTGGCGTTTCCAATAGTACCCCAGGCAATTTCATTTCCATTTTCTGAAAATTTTTCAGATGGAATACCTGCTACGTTTCTATATATTTTTGAAGCCTGTGCGAGTCCCAAAAGTCTTGGCATTTGACCGGCGGTAGGAGAAATATCTGCACTGGAGTTTTTTTGTTCCATCAGGTTTTTCCAGCTACCGTCTTCATTAAGGCTGTGGGTGGTAAAGTGTCCTCCCATTTGTCTTCCGCCAGACATTGGTTCATTCTCCAGGTTAGAATCGGCATACAAACCGGAAAAGAATTGTTCTATGCTAAATTGATTAATGGCCATCATAAAAGTTTGATCACGATAGTAACCAGACCTAAAATCACCATTTTTAAAAGCCTTTGCCATAGCAAGCTGTGGCACTTCTTTTCCATCGCCAAAGATCCCGAATTTAGCCTTTCCGGTAAGCACTTCACGTCTTCCCAAAAGGCTGCATTCCCGGCTGGTAACGGCAATGTTGTAATCTGCCAGCACCTCGGCCTTGAAATCTTCAAATGAAATTGAATCTTTAGTTTTTGTTTCGCTTTGCATGAACGTAATTTATGAATAATAACAAATGTAACGAAAACTTAGATTGTACACAATTCATTAAAATCAAAATATTTTAAGAAAAGTGTATTTTAAAGGATTTTTATTGTGTTTACTGAAATGAAATATCAGTTTTAATAGTAAATACTGATTAATATGTAATTGAATTGAAGAATGCTAAGAATTACCTAAGCATTTAAATATTTGTTAATACCAGCGACGTGTAAATAACCTAATTAGTGTATTTATATCTAAGGAAACGATAAATCTTATTTTTTGATCGTAATTTTCCTGGGCTACTTCCCAGCCTAAATTGGAATAAACAGGAAAGAAAACTTCAAAATAATCGTCTACTAAACTCAAGCGTACCCCAGAGTCGTATAAAAACCGCGCATTTTGGTGCTGATTTTTAACCAAACCTACATCGCCATATATAAAAAACCACTTGTATAGGTTAGTGCTGGCATTTAAAGTAGTTAGCCATTGGTTGGCGTATTCGGGCTGTAGTTGAGATTTGAACCCGCCTTCTGCAACAATTATTTGCTGACTGAATAGACCGGAGCCCTGGCTTCTTCCGTAGTAATTGTAATCGAAAAGATAATCTGTAGGGCGATCTAAAGCAAAACAGAAATAATCGGTTTCCATATTATCGCTGTACAAAAATGTTCCGGTAAATAAGCGAAGATTTATTTGCCTGTTATTTCTAAACAGTTTTCTATACTCCAGGCTCATAGAAATTTTACTGAATTTTTCAGCCAGTTGAAAATCAAAAGAAGCGCTGTAATAATCTACTAAATGAGGCTTACTATACCTGTAATTAATGTTGAAAACATTGTAATTGGGTTCGTCTAAAGTTTTATCAGGATCGCTATCCCGTCTTACATTTACATTTCTAATTAGCAGATTTTGACGCTCATTATCCCGTAAATATTTATCTCTAAAAGAAAAACTTAAAAAAGGGGTATATTTTTCATAAAAGAGATTGTAGCCATACGAATAGCGCGTACCTCCAATACCGTAAGAAATTTTGTAGAGTTCCTTATTTTCAAACTGGTGTGTATTGCTAAAAGAAGCCGAGCCAACTATGGTTTCACTATTAAAACCATATTTAGGTGAAATATTAAAATTGAAGGTTTTTGAAAGAACCGTTTTATTATACAATTTGGGCCCAATAGAAATACCATCGTAAAGGTTATAATTAAATTCTGGCATAAAAAACAACTGGTTATACCGGGGATCTTCTATATCCTGAAGTAACCTAAACTGAAGCGGTTTATTAAAGAGTTTAGTCACCGCTTTATAATTATCCCGTTGATTGAATTCCGGAATATTTTGTTCGTAATTTAATGCGAGCCGGTCTACACCCTGCCTTGGGATTTCAAATGTTTTGGTTTTATCTATATTATCTACCCATTTTTTAAAGATTACTTCTCCATCTTTTAAACCATATAAAGAAATAGGAAAATTGGTATTTCTTTTATTTTTAATGGTTACCCGCAGCGAATCTTTTGTTTTATTTAGTCTTTGAATGGTAAAATCTATTTTTTTATTGGAGTCTACATAATCCTGGAAAAACCACGAAATATCTTTTGTTGCATGGCTTTTTAAGCTCTGCTCAAAATCTTTTGCAGTAGTGGGGCGCATATTATTTTCCTGGTAGTAATCTTTAACTGCATCTTTAACTTTATCGTTTTCCAGGTAATCTTCAAGATATTTTAAGCCGACTCCGGCTTTATAGGCATTGGCAATATTTTTATTGAATTTAACCAGGGAATCCTGCGCGGTTCTAAGCGGTTGGTCTAAATTCATTCTTGCCATATTCATATAAAGAAACTGGTACTGGTCATTAAATTCAAGGTCTGCTGCGTGAAACCATCGTATACCAATAATATTACTTAGGTTTCCTAAAAGTTTCATATTAGGATAATACTCATTTACATAATCTATCATTAAAGAAACCAGGATGGCATCATGAACCCATTGTTCTTTCCGCGGATTAATGTGCACCGAATTTTTCAGCAAATAATTAGTAATGGTTTTAAACTGCTTAATATCGTATTGAAAACCATCTGGAAAAGGACGAATAAAACCCGGTAATTGGTTTAAACCATAAATAGGGCTTATTAAATAATCGTCCCGTGTTACAAATATGTTTTGATGAGGATATTCCCCAAGTCTTTTATTATAATATTTTAAAATACGATCTAATAAAATTCTTTTTATTTCAGGCTGAAGTTCATCATCATCCACATTTGTAAAAATTTCGTGATCTTCGGTTCTAATAGACTCAAAAATGAAAGAGTTGGTTAGGTATAATTTAGTGTCTAATTGATCTTTCCCTGAAAGTTTTACGGTTTTTGAGCCATTAGTAGTACTAACACTTTCAAAGTCTAGCGCCGAGCCTACATAGTATTTAGGTGGAGTGGTAAGGGTAATTTCAACATTATGCATTGCATTATATTGATCGCCTAAATCTTTATGGCTATAAACTTCCCAATTTCCGTTTTTATAAACGCCGGGAGTAATATACCAATACCGTAGCTTGTAATTATTATTTGAATCTACCCCGTAACGCGTAAATTTATCTATAGGAATCTTTACCTGGTATTCTAAATTAATGGTAATGCTATTACCGGGTAGTAAAGGTTTATAAAGTTTAACTCTAATAAGGTCCTGAGCCAGTAATGGGCGTTCCCAAATTAAGGCTTCATTTTCGGTATTGGTTAGTTTATTAATATAGGTAGCACCTCGCTCTTCATTTTTAGCAAACCTGAAGCGTCTCGCAAATTCTTCGGCAAAACGTTTGGCAAGCGGAGTGTCCTTTGCACTAAAGGCATTTGCCCAATCGTTAAGATAAATTTGGGTAAGAGTATCGTTACTGGAGTTGGTATACACCAATTCCTGCTCTATAGTAAAAGTATGTGTACTATCGTTTAAGTGAGCTTGTAAGGAGATGGAGTTT
>Ga0207891_1001471_pt1 | contig 10517 bp, 6 predicted proteins | sample LinPmetageLP50_FD_184061 | JGI IMG/M metagenome (GOLD analysis project Ga0207891, IMG submission 184061) | Marine viral communities from the Pacific Ocean - LP-50 (SPAdes) | ecosystem: Environmental > Aquatic > Marine > Oceanic | place: Pacific Ocean | collected 2011-08-27 | reverse complement strand
TGGCTATTTACAATAACAGTCACAGTCGCTGTGGCACTCGCACCCTGAGAGTCAATGGCTGCATATTGAAACTGGTCTACCCCATTAAAATTAGCATCAGGTATGTAACTAAAGCTGCCATCAATGCTGAGCAAAAGTTGCCCGTGAGTAGGTGCAACTATAAAGGTGTCGTCTACCGTAAATGTGTCACCGTTAGGATCGGTATCATTGCTAAGTACCCCATTTTCTGCAGAGATAACAAGGGTATTATCTTCGTTTACGCTATAACTATCGTTATTAGCTACGGGTGCCGAGTTAGTATTGGTGCTTACAATAAATACAGTTGCTGTAGCTTCACCGCCTTGGTTATCAATAACTTTATATTGAAAGCTATCTTCACCTTGCATATTTGGTTCGCCTTGGTATTCAAAGCTACCGTCAGCAAATAATGTTAGCTGTCCGCGCAGCGGCTCATTAACAGGCGTTACATCAACCGTTAGTTCATCTAAATCAACATCGCTATCATTACCTAACAAACCGGGAGCTGAAACAGTTAACGTACCATCACTTGAAATATTATAGGTATTGTCCAAGGCAGTAGGCGCATCATTAATCGGCTTAATTGTTATTGCAACAACCGCGGTGTCGGTTCTGCCTAGCTCGTTAATAATTTGATAGCTAAATGCATCTTCACCATTAAAGTTAAACGCAGGCTGATAAGTAAAATCACCCGATTCGGTCATAGTAACTGCGCCGTGCGAAGGGGCTACTAATACTTGTGTATTAGCACGCAGTTGTCCACTATACGGATTCGTATCGTTTGTTAGTACATTGCCTTGCAGGGCAGTATCTTCATCAATTTCAAATAAATCGTTGTTGGCTGTAGGAGCAAAAGCAAGTTCTCCACCTAGGGGAGCTATGTTTATTAAGTTAGAAAACCCACTTTCACCGCTACCATCTATGCCTGTTATAAGAGCTTGATAGCTTTTGTTTGTAATCGTGTTTGGAATTGTAAAGAAAGGGTCCGAAATGCTTAAAAATTGTTGGCCATTTTCAAGTTCATCAACATTAGAAGGCGATACACCCGGTTGGGTGGCAATGTATACGTTATAACGGTTTAGCTCATTGTTGGCTTGCCAAGCAAGGTTAATACCTTGATCTTCTCGTTGAGCTGTTACACCTACAATTTGATGAGGCTGCCAGCTAAACGTAATTGCATCGGCAAGAACTTGGTTTTGCAGTGTATCTGTTATCCATATTTCTAAGCGTAATTCTCCGGCACTTGCACCATAAATAGATGGGCTTAACCCAATAACAGAACGCTCGTATTCATTACCACAATCAGATGAGCAAATAGGCAGGCTTTTATTAACGCCGGGTAATACTAAGTTTATTTCGCTAATACCGTCGGGATCGCGGGCATTAAGTAAAAATGAAACATTACCCTGTACTGTTTCTGTTTGAGTAAAGCCAATAGTAGCTTGCGAGTTTGCTATAGCTGAGCCCACAGCGCCGCGACTCGCGGTATTTTCACCTAAAATCTGTATTTGTGTTGTTTTATTACTGGCTAAAACGCCCGCTAAATTTACATAACTTGCAACGGCTGGTGGGTTAACTGTAGATGTAGCCGCTTGCGCTGACACTTGAGGTTGTTGCTCATCTGAGCCTCCACAAGCACTTAGTGCAAACATCATTGAACCAAGCAAAAGGTGTTTTTTTGCGGTCATTATTTAATACTCCAAAATAAAAGCGGTCTATCCAATGTGTTTACGGTTCTAATATAAAAGAACCGCTCGCGTTTACATCTGGATTATTAATTTCACTCAACTGAAAGTTACCAATAATGGTATCTAGGTCATTCAAAAACACCGCGTCTATATCACCTTGTGCTTTATTGTTTCCGTATGAGGCAAACGTAACAGCTAAATCAAGTTCACTTACATTTATTAAACCACTGTAGGCCGCATACCATGTACCACCTGCATCTTTAAAGCTAATTTCGCCATCGGGCACTGTTCCATTGTCAAAATCAACGGCCATAGTCATAGAAAAGTCGGTAACGCCTCCTGCACTTGAAGCCACACTAAAATCAGAAGCGCTGTAGTTAAAAACACCTTGGCGTTGAGCTATTTGGTCAACTAAAAAGGCGTTATCTACAGCCTGAAATTGCTGCTCAGAGTATGCGTCTGATGTGCTATCATCTTCTATAATTGTGTTGTTTGTTGAGGCTGTTTGAGTTTGCTCTGTTTCTTCACTTTCGCTATTAGGCTCAATAGTTGCAACGGTTTGATCAAATACAGCTGCGGCACGCGTTGTTGTAAAAACATCACCAGTCCCTGTTATTTGTGCAAACGAAAACGCTTCATTATCACCAAGCGACAGCACATTATTATCTGTAAGTGTTAGGTCGATTGCACCATCCCACACAGCTATAAATACATCACTACCTACTAGCTGCACTTCAAAGTGGGTGCCACGAATACCAATTGAACCCACAGGGGTTTTGACGTCATAAGCACCGCCATTTTTTTTGATAACGCCAGATATAGAACGCAGGCCGCCTTTGAGTAACTCAATAGATGCAGACCCTTGTTGTGTGTTTTTATCAAACTGGTAATTGGCTATATTAAGTTCTGAATTTTCTTTTAAAGAAATTAAACCGCCATCTAACATTGAAAACTGCGCTTTACTTTGGTTGCCAGTCGTTATTCGGTCTATACCAAAAACAGTATCACGACGCTGTAATTGACGTTGTTGGGCTGCCTCATTTGTTGCTAATACAGAACCACGGGCCAAAATTGTTTTACCCGCTGGCTCACTTGCTTGCGCATAAAAATTTACACACAGTAAGGCGGTAATGATAGGAAGTATGTGTTTCATAAATACCTTAAATTAAAATGAGTAAGAGGCGCTTAAATTAATGTCTAAACGGTCGTATTCGAACAAAGCAATATTGCTGCTTTTATCCTGATAGTTAGTGGTTAGTTGCAACGCAAAATCACGACTAACTAAGTAGCGAACAGTAGCCGAGAGCATAAGTAGATTATCGGCACGTTCTTGCAAAAATAAAGGATGATTTTCTTGATAATTAATCCATTGGTAACCAGCAAGTGAAAGTAATTGCCAATTTTTGGCTAATTGAGTGTTGGCTTGGTAGTACACACTGGTGCTTTGGCGACTATTGAACTCTCCCTGAGTTAAGTCAGCGTCTTCATTTTTAACATTGACACTAAAGCGGTTAAACCAATGCTGTGTTGAATAACTTACTCCTGTATTAATCGCATAAAATGTATTATCGAGCTTGTCGTCAAACCGGTTGTTTAATTCCCCCCCACTGAGCGCTGCAAAAAAGGTAATACTGTCTGATAACGTAAAGTTAGCCCCCAAGGTAATAGCCGACTCTGTTCTATAAAGTTCCGAATCAAGTATTAAAGGTGTTGTTGAAGCCTGAACGTGCCAATTAATACTTCCAATTTCATAATTGTATGCAGCACTAAAATGGGCATTAACGCGGTCATACTGACTCAGTTCGGCGAATTTATACCATCCAGCGTTAGCGTTTATTACTACAGTGCTTTGTTGATTAATAGGGTAAGAGTATTTACCTGAGTAATTAAGCTTAGTGTAACTATCATCTGTGCTTTTGCTTTCAGGAGATAATAAAAATTCACCAATTTCAGGAATAATAATTGTATCTTCTGTGGTGCCTGCATTTACGTTGCCATCAACGCCCAACGCAAACTCAATATTTTGAGAGTAAAAATCACCGGCTCGTTTACTCTGTAAAGCGACCCTATCTAACAATGCCTGTGCAGAGGTTTTTATGGTGTTTGGCGCCATAGATGAGTTAACAAGTATTAAGGCTTGATTTTGTGCAGCAGGAAAGTTTTTTACCAACATATAAGCGCGAGCTAAAAATAAACGCGCTTCATACCACTTTGGGTTGCTTTCAATGGTGCGCTCAAAAGCAAAAATAGCCTCAGCAGTATGATTTAACTTTAAAGCAGAAACACCTAACAAATAATCATAAGTGGGCTCGCCTAAATACTGGTTTTGTTCCTGGCTTAGCTGGTAGGCTTGATGAAATTTTTTTTCAGAGACTAATTTTTGTACATCGATTAAAAACTGACTGTAGCTGTTAATATTTTGTGCAATAGAACTAAAACTGAGGGCGGTTAAATAACTACATAGGAAAAGCTTTAGAATCGGTTTAATCATACTTAGTTATATATCTTAAAAAGTGTAGATATATTTTACATTAAAAATAGGTTTTGAACAGAAAATAAGCGGTTTCTAATGAAAATACATAATAAATTCAATGATATTTAATTTTAAGCATAAATATCAATTCATCAAAGATAATATAGGGCTAACAAATTTGAATATAAGCGGGTTTAAAAATTTTGTGTAAGATTAACGTTGTAGATTTTATCTACAGAGGAAGATTGGTATAGAAAAAATGGGGCGATTGACGGGGCTTGAACCCGCGACAACCGGAATCACAATCCGGGGCTCTACCAACTGAGCTACAACCGCCACTACACACCTTGTTTGGTGTGGCGCGCATAATACATAAAATAATAAACCTTGTGAAGCCTTAAATTAAAAAAAATTAAATTTAAAAATAAAATCTAAAAATTCACTCTCGTACAGCGAAAGTTCAGTAATGCTTGTTCAAGCTATGCGCGATTAAAAACTATAAACAATTCGCCATATATAGTATGAATTCATTAATAAATGAGAACAAATTGTAAATTAATGTATAATGCTATCCGGAAAAACACTAATCAAAAACATTTGGAGTAAACATGGATTCAGTACTTAATTGGCTTAATGATAACTCAGGCTTAATTTTACACTATAGTATTCAAGCAGTTGTTGCGCTTATTATCTTTTTAATAGGTAGTAGGGTTTCTAAGTTTTGTTCTAACTTAACAGAAAAAGGGTTTGCAAAAAAACAGGTAGATAAAGCGGTTGGCTCTTTCGTAGCAAGTATTGTGTATACCCTTGTATTTGCATTAACAGTACTAATGGCACTTTCGCAGATTGGTATTGAAACAACGTCATTCATTGCTATTTTAGGTGCAGCTGGCTTAGCGGTAGGTTTAGCGTTGCAAGGTTCACTGTCTAATTTTGCGTCGGGTGTACTAATCATTTTACTTCGTCCGTTTAAATCGGGTGATTTTGTAGAAGCCGGTGGCAAATCTGGTACGGTTAAAAAAATCGAAATATTCTCTACAGAACTTCGCACACCAGATAATAAAGTAATTATTGTGCCAAACTCTCAAATTATGTCAGGTGCGATTACAAACGTATCGCGCGAATCAACTCGCCGTATCGATTTAGTGATTGGTGTTGGTTACGATGCTGATTTACGTCAGGCAAAAGAAGTATTAAAATCAGTACTTGATGCAGAAACACGCTTACTTACAGACCCTGCTTATACTGTAGCTGTTTCTGAACTAGGCGATTCTAGCGTTAACTTTGTTGTGCGTCCTTGGGTTAATGCTGCTGACTACTGGCCTACATATTTTTCACTAATGGAAAATATTAAAATTGCATTAGACGACGCAAATATTTCAATTCCATTTCCGCAAATGGATGTTCATTTACACAAGCAAGACTAATTTTTAGTATTAAATAGGTTATTTTTAATGAAATTAAAGCTTTTATCAGTGTTAGTTGCAGCTTCTGCTGCGACTAACGCTTTCGCTGAAGATGCAGAGCAAAAAACGTGGGAAGTTACCAGTGAGCTTGGTGCTATTGTTACTAGTGGTAACACTGAAACAACAACGCTTAAAGGTGGTATTAAAGTACAGCACAACTTAGAAAGCTGGAACAACGAGTATAAGCTTGACGGAATCTACAAAGAAGATGAAGTTGACGATGCAAACGGTAACAAAGTTACTCAACGCACAAACGAAAAGTACTCAATTTCAGCTCAAGGTAACTACAAATTAAATGAAGAGCATTCTCATTTATTCATTTATGGTTCACACGTTTCAGACTACTTTGGTGCATACCGCAGTGAATCTGTAATTTCAGCGGGTTATGGCTTACGTTTGTTAAATGAAAAAACAATGTGGTTAAGCGCAGAGATTGGTCCGGGTTACAAATACTTTGAATACCCAGATGACAGCACTGAAGTAGATGAAAATGGCAACCCGCTTGCTGGTGAGTTTGAAGGTGAAGTGATTGCCCTTGGTAAATTAGACTACAATTGGCAAATTTCTGATAATGCACGTTTTACGCAGTTAGTGGCGGTTGAATACGGTGACACGAACACTAAAACACGTTCAGAAACGGCATTGCTTGCTAAAATTAATGGTTCTCTACAAATGAAAGTAGCTTTTAATGTTACCAACAACTCAGACGTTGCTGATGACAAAGAAAGCACAGACACAGAGACGTCATTCACACTAGTTTACAGTTTTTAACCAAAACCATTAAATTAGTGACATTTAAATGACAAAAGGGGCGAAAGTCCCTTTTTTATTTGCCTCAGATTAATGTATTATAGCCACCAATTTTGGTTGTAGACCTAGGGATATACCTACTCGTGAAAGTTTTTACACAATTATTAAGTGCTTTTGTTCTTTTATTTAGCATCAACGCAATGGCTTTTACGCCAACTGCGTCGCAGTTAGAGCAATTTAAAAAACTACCTAAATCACAGCAAGAAGCCTTAGCTAAGCAGTATGGTGTTGACCTTTCTACAATCACAGGATCAAACCAATCAAGTAATCAAACACCAACCGAGCAGCCAACAATTGGCGAGCGTTCGGAATCACAACAAGAAGAGCTTAGCGATGACGAGCGCTTTAATCCTAAAAAAGATGAATTAAAACCATTTGGTTATTCACTGTTTGCCGGTGAGCCGACCTCTTTTATGCCAAATGAAAGCGCAGCAGTTCCTGATACTTATTTAGTAGGCCCTGGTGATCAGTTAAATATTAACTTTTATGGTAAAGAAAGTGAAAGTTTTGATGTTACAGTCGATCGTGAAGGCAGAATTAGCATTCCTGATTTAACACCAGTTCAAGTAGCCGGTTTAACTTTTGCAGAGGTTAAAGCGCTTATTAATGCAAAAGTAGAGCAGGAAGTTATAGGCGTAAAAGCGTTTGTATCGCTTGGGCAGTTACGCAGCATGCGTATTTTAGTATTAGGTGAGGCTTACAAACCGGGTAGCTATAGTGTTTCGTCTTTAACTACCGTATCGCATGCATTATTTGTCAGTGGTGGTGTATCTGACATTGCTTCTCTTCGTAATATTCAAGTTAAACGCGCTGGTAAAGTGGTTAGTAACTTCGATTTATACGATTTACTGATCAAAGGTGATAGCAGTAAAGATATAGTATTAAAACCTGGGGACGTTGTATTTGTACCTTCTGTTGGTTCACAAGTAACCGTTGAAGGCCTTGTAAAACGCCCAGCTATTTTTGAACTTAAACAAGGTGAAACGGCTAAACAACTTTTAAACATGGCCGGTGGATTAAAGCCAGAGGCTTATGCTAAAAACGTGGTTGTTGAACGTTTTAATAATCAGCGTAAAGAAATACTCTCTGTTGATTTTAGTAAAAGTAGCATTAACTATATTCCACAAGATGGTGACCGAGTTCGTTTTAATTCGGTAAGTTCACAATACCAAAATTCAATCAGCCTAATCGGTGCTGTTGCACGCCCAGGTAACTATCAGTGGTACCAAGGTAAACGTATTTCAGACGTACTTAAGTCCGTGCGCGGCGATTTACTCCCTCAGGCAGATTTAAGCTACGGTTTATTAATTCGTGAAACAAACATTAATGGTGACATAGAAGCCCACCAATTTGATGTAGCGCAAGCGATTATTAAAAACGCTGACAATAATCTAGCGCTAAAAGCGAACGATAAAATCATTATATTTAGCCGCTTTGAAGAAAAAGAAATAGAAAAAACAGCGCTTGAAAACATGGCGCTAAGCCAAGAACAACAAGAGCAACAACTTAAAGCCGAGCAATGGTATGAGTTTAAACAAAAAGAGTTTGAAAAATACATTGGAATAAACCAAAAAGAAGAAATTATTACTGAAAGTGGGCAAGCCCTCACAATTGCAGATATTTCAAAACGTAAAGCGAATGAACAATCGCAAGAATTAAAAGCAGAAGACTATGCCTTTTTTAGTCGCCATAATTTACTTCTTCCTATTATCGAAAAGTTAAAACAGCAAGCATCAATAGCGCAAGCTATGCAGCTAGTTGAAATTAACGGTAACGTCACTTACCCAGGGATTTACCCTCTTACAGTGAGTGGCGAAGTAGCCGATTTAGTAACCGCAGCAGGTGGCTTATTAGAATCCGCTTATACTAAACAAGCTGAAATAACGCGCATTGTTTTAGGTGATGCCTCTCAGGTAGAACACGTACGATTTGATCTTGAAAGTGCACTAAAAGGTGAATCACAAAACAATATTACCCTTCGTAGTAAAGACAGCATTAACATTTTTTCGATTCCTAACTGGCAAGAAAATGTAAAGGTAGAGCTAAAAGGCGAACTGAAATTCCCGGGTATCTACACTATTCGCCGAGGCGAAACGCTTACTGATTTACTTAAACGTGCGGGTGGTTTTTCTGATTTTGCAGAACAAAACGCAGCGATATTTACCCGTGTTTCTATAAAAGAGCAAGAGCAACAACAGCTAGCTCGTTTATCAACCGAGCTACGCCGTGATATTGCTTCTAAAAGCTTCCAAAACTCAGTAAGTGGTAACTCTCTTTCATACGATGAGATGGATAAACTACTAAACGATTTAGCAAATGTTGAAGCAGTAGGGCGTTTAGTTATTGATTTACCCTTAATAGTAAATAACCAACAAAACTTAGTTCTACAAAATGGCGACACGCTGTACGTACCAAGCAAACGTGATTCTATAAGTATTATTGGTGAAGTTAACTACTCTACATCGCACCTTTATAAAGCTGGTGTAAGTGTTGATGATTACATTGACCTAAGCGGCGGCCTTAAAGAGCGAGCTGCAGAAGACCGCATTTACATTATTAAAGCCAATGGCTCTGTTGAAATTCCAAATACAGGAGGCTGGTTCGCGGCTAATAATGCAAACCAGTTAGAGCCAGGCGATACAATAGTAATACCAATGGATGCTGGGCACATGGATAAGCTAACATTGTGGAGTACTGCAACGCAGATCCTTTATCAGCTAGGTGTTGCTGTTGCTGCTATTGGAAGTCTTTGATTAGCATATACGTGAGATATACAATGTTAGATAATAAGAAAACTGAAGAAGCTGACAATAATTTTAGTGTTTATCCGTCGGATGACGTTATTAATTTAAGGCAATTCATAGGGATTTTATATGCAAGAAAGATACTGATTACTGTGGTAACAATTATCTTTGCTGCAACATCCGTGTTATATGCAATAACACTACCGAATGTTTATAAGTCGGAAGCGTTATTGGCCCCTGCAGATTCAACTAGTACTAACGGTTTATCTTCTTTGGCCAATCAGTTCGGCGGGCTAGCAAGCATAGCTGGTATAGATATTGGTGGACAAGGAAATTCAAGCAAAGTCCATATTGCAATGGAAGTAATTAAATCAAGAAAGTTTATAAGTGAATTTATCTCTGCACATAGCATTCTACCTGAACTAATGGCTGTCAAAGCATGGGACAGTGTTTCAGGTGAAGTTATATATGATGAAACTTTATATCTACAAAGCGAAGGGAAATGGGTCAGGGATGTTGTTGCTCCTTTTAATCCCGAGCCTTCGATGCAAGAAGCTTTTACTGCGTTCTCTAATATTATGAATGTTTCTAAAGACGTAGAAACGGGGATGGTTAAATTATCAATTGAACATATATCTCCATCTTTAGCTAAAAAATGGGTCGATTGGCTAGTTGCAGATATTAACAGGAATATGAAAACAAGAGATGTAATCGAAGCTAAAAAAAGTACTCAATTTTTAACTAAGCAGTTACAGGTTACGAACATTGCTGATATCAAATCTGTTTTATATAAGTTAATTGAAGAGCAAGCAAAGGTTATCATGTTTGCTGAGGTTCGAGATGAGTATGTTTTTAAAACGATAGATCCAGCAATTGTTCCTGAATTAAAATTCAAGCCTAAGAGAGCTTTGATATGCATTTTAGGAACTTTTCTAGGGGGAGTGTTAAGCGTTTTATTTGTTTTATTCCGCTATTATATTAAAGAGAGTGACACCTGTGATGAGATTTAGCCTCTAAATCTGATAATTCAAAGTATATAGCAGTTAATTTTTAAGAGAGTCTAAAAGTGAATATATCATTAGAGAATACTAGTATTGGCATCATTGGATTAGGTTATGTTGGATTGCCTCTAGCGGTCGAGTTTAGTAAAAAATATCCTGTATTAGGATTTGATATCAATAAAAAGCGCGTTGATGAATTGGATAGTGGACATGATTCTACACTTGAGGTTAGTGATTTAGAGCTAGCTAAAGCAAAAAAGTTATGCTTTTCATACGATAAGCAATCATTAATTAACTGTAATGTATATATAGTAACA
>Ga0207891_1001469_pt1 | contig 10521 bp, 10 predicted proteins | sample LinPmetageLP50_FD_184061 | JGI IMG/M metagenome (GOLD analysis project Ga0207891, IMG submission 184061) | Marine viral communities from the Pacific Ocean - LP-50 (SPAdes) | ecosystem: Environmental > Aquatic > Marine > Oceanic | place: Pacific Ocean | collected 2011-08-27 | reverse complement strand
GTGGTACTTAGCTTAGTTTTATTGCTGAAAAAATATCAAAACTTAAATCATCTATTCCGTTTTAGAAGAATTTCAGAAGATAAAGAGTTGCGAATTATTGAAGTTCCAAACTCAAACATTGCCTGTACTTTTTTCAAAACCATCTTTTTAGGCGATAAATTATCTGAAGCAGAAAAGCAGCAAATTTTATCTCACGAGCTAGTTCACGTAAAGCAAAAACACAGCCTGGATTTAGTATTTTTTGAAGCTTTAAAGATTATATTTTGGTTTAATCCGCTGGTGTATATCTACCAAAGCAGGATTGCCACTTTGCACGAGTTCATCGCCGATGCAAACGTGGTGAAAACCACAACCAAACGCAGCTATTATGAACAGTTGCTTAACACCGCGTTTAACACGCAGAATATTTCATTCATCAATCAATTTTTTAATCATTCATTAATCAAAAAACGAATTATTATGTTACAAAAATCAAGATCAAAAACAATTGCGAAATTCAAGTACTTATTTGTATTGCCCTTACTTTTTATGATGCTGACTTATGTTTCGTGTTCAGATGAAAATTCATCTATAAATTCATCTGAAAATGATCCACTTGCTCAGTATAGTTACACCATAAATGTGGATGAAGGAATGACTGAAGAGAATAAAAAAGTTCATGAAAAATATGAGGAATTTTTAATCAATAATAAGAATTACGTAAGCTGGGCAACGATTGATGATAGAACTATTAGTTATTCAGTGCATAATAGAAATGAAGAAGTACCTGAAGGCTATATCAAACTATATGTTAGCGATAAGTATGATATGTATATTAATTTGCCAAATTCCGGAGAGGAAAAAGATGCCGATAAATACGCTGAAGAAATAGAATACGATAATGAAAGCGGAGTACCTTTTGCCGTCGTAGAAGATGTCCCTGTATTTGAAGGTTGTGAAGACTCAAGTACTAATGAGGAGAAAAAAGAATGTATGAGTCGGAAGATTTCCCAATTTGTAAATATGAATTTTAATACCAATCTAGGTGAGGAATTAAATCTAAAAGGAACAAATAGGGTCATTACCCAATTTAGGATAGATGAAACCGGAAAAGTTGTAGATGTAAAAGCGCGAGCTTCACATCCAGCTTTACAGGAAGAAGCCATAAGAGTTATTTCTGGACTTCCAAAAATGCAGCCGGGGAAACAAGATGGTAAGGACATAAGTGTTATGTATTCTCTTCCTATAGTTTTTCAAGTAGGTAGCAGTGAATAGAGTTAGTCTAATAATTATTTTTATGTTAGCCTTCAAAGCCGAAGCTCAAACTTCGGCTTTGGCTGTTTCAGACAGTTTGTATGCCGTTGGGGAATATGCCGAGGCCATAAATAAACTTCAGGAGATAGATCCTAAAACGGAGAAAACTTACTTAAAACTTGCCAAAAATTATGCGGCCAACAGGCAACCCGAAATCGCACTTGAGAACTATAAAAAAGTTTTAAGTCAAAATCCCGAACGCGTTTTAACCACAATAGATTACGGCGAATTATTGGTAAAAAGTGGGAAATTAAAGTTAGCCGATAGTCTTTTTAAAGATCTAACCGAGAAATATCCCGATAATGCCAATTTTAAATATCAGCTGGGTTTGATCAAGGAGAAGTTAAAAGATAGTACGGCAATAAGTTATTTTATGTTCACTATAGCCTTAGATAACACGCATCAGGGTGCACTTTATAAGCTGGCAAAAGATAAATTAAAGCACCGTCAGTATACGATGGCTGAGCACTTTAGTAAAATAGGATTGAAGGTGAATCCAGACAATCCTTCCTTGCTTTCCATCCTGGCACAAACCTATTCTTCACTGAAGCTGTATAAAGAAGCGCTTCAACCTTATGAAAAGCTGATAGAAATTGGGCGGGATTCAGAATTTATCTATAGTAAACTTGGGTTTGCGTATTATCGACTTAAAGAGCACGAAAAAGCAATTAAAAACTATAATAAAGCTTTGGAGATGGAAGACCGAAATTCAGATACACATTATACCCTCGGGAAATTATATGCCCTAACCGGGGATTTAGATAAATCTGAAACCCATTTATTAATGTCTATTCTTATAAAGAAGCAACCGGTAGATGCCGAATATTTGAGTTTGGGACTAACCTATAAGATGCAGGAAAAATATAAAGACGCGTTAGATTATTTTAATAAAGCCCTGGAAGAAAACCCAGATAATGAGAGAGCTTTATACGAACGTGCCGTAGCTGCCGATAATTATATGGCAGACGATTCAACCGTTATAAAATATTACCTGGCTTATTTTAATAAATCTGAAACCATTGGTAACGATGGAATGTTATACAGGGCAAAAACCCGGGCAAGCGACCTGAAGAAAAAGATGCATTTAGCTGAGAATTAATTTAATTTTCCCACATCGAGCATTAGGAAATATTCAATACAAGCATATTCGAGATCTTTATATTTGGATATCATGCTTGATTTGGCAGTTAGAAATAAAGTCTTTAAAACTGGATGCAATAGAAGATTAGCTTTTTATTTTCGACAGGCTTTCTCCTAATTTTCCTTACTTTTGCTTAAAGTCCAAGTGCGTTTGCCAATGAAAAAAGCTTTACTCGATAATCGAGATTTAAATGCTCTGAAACCTGTCTCAAGATTTAAGTCTTATTTCTTCCATAATTGTTTATTAGTCTTGTTTCGGCGTGGATTATTTGTAATTGCACTTTTACTAATTTCCTCCTGTAATTTTGAGACCAAGAAAATTTCTTCTGAAGAAGTGCTGGAACTGGAATCCCAAACACTGAATTGGAAAGAAGTAGACGAATACCCGGCATTTGAAGACTGCCAGGACGAAACCGAACTACTTGCAGCCCGGGAATGTTTTGAGCGGGAAGTAGCCGAAAATATTTATGCTTATCTTTCTAAACAACAGCCGGTAGTTACTGAATCTATAGACGATACGCTTTATCTTTACCTGGAAATAAACAGTGCGGGCCGTCCCGAGATCGATTCAGTTAAAATAGATTCGACATTAAATAATCAACTTCCAGAATTGCGAATGTGGTTAGACCAGAGCATAGATTCTCTACCAAAAATTTATCCCGCCAGTAAGCGCGGTGTGCCGGTTTCTACCGTTTTTAAAATGCCTATTGTTATCAAGGCGGAATAGATTAATTACCAATTACCACATTCCATTTTTTTACTGACCAGCTTTTAATAAGGCCGCTTTTTACATAGGGGTCATTTTCAGCAAAAGTTTTTGCAATTTTTTCGCTATCGGCTTTAAAAACCAATACAGCTTCGTTTGCCGCATCTATGGCACCACCAAGTATTAGATAGCCTTCATTAAAATATTCGGTGGCGTGATTTAAGTGTTCTTTTCGGTATTTCACCCTTTCCTCCAGGTAATTGTCAGAGGTTATATAATCTAAAATATAATAATTCATCTTTAGTTTTTAAATTGTCTTCCCTTCCAGGAAAAGTCCGAAAATAGGGATTTAACCGCGACGTAAGTGCTAAAAAAAGGATAAAAGATACTGCTCCAAAAATAACTTCGCAATACTGTTTCTCGCTGAAAAAATTTAGCTGAGCTGTAGATCAGTATAAAATCAAGATTAAATTTTACTAGAAAAATAATCAAAATAGGTTGGTAGGGCAGGATTTGAAATAAGACTAAAAAAAGAGCAATCACAAGACTTAGATTCAGTAAAAGCACGCTTATACCGGTAAATTTGGCAAATAAGCTATTATAAGCCGACGCTTTAGAAGCCCAACGAATTCGCTGTGAAACCAGATCACCAAAACTTTGTTGAGGTTTGGTATAAACGAGTACTTCCTTACTTTTTAAAAAGCCAATTTTATATTTCTCCTGTTGAAATTTTTGAAGGAGAAAAACATCATCACCGCTTGCAATGTTATCATTTCCGGTAAACCCCAAAACCTCTAAAAAGGCCTGCCTTTTATAACATAAATTGGCGCCATTGCACATAAATGCTTTCCCGATACCGAATGCCCCGGCAGTAGATGCCTGAAGACTCAAAATATCTAACTCTTCAAAATTCCTTAAGATATTTTGGCGCCTATTATTTGTGTTTGCTGCTGAAAGAGAATTTAAAGCAACCGGTCCCGCAACGAGTTTATTCCCGGTTTTAAGAATAAAATCATTGTAGCTTTTTAACCAGTTTTCAGGAATCTTACAGTCTGCATCTGTGGTAATTATATATTCAAAATTAGCAGAATTAATCGCAGTGTTAATCGCATCTTTCTTTGGGGAATTCGAAATGCGATTGTTTTCCAGAACTTTTAAATTAAAATCCAGATGTGTTTTTTGAAATTCCTCGATGATTTCCACCGAATTATCTTCAGATTCATCATTTACCAGAAGAATTTCAAATTTTGAATGTGGGTAATTTATTTCAGTTAAAGATTTTAGTAAAATCGGTAGATTTTCGGCTTCATTTCTAAACGGAACAATGATCGAAAACCGAATTTCCGCAGGGGAATTTTCCGAAGAGAATTCCGGAATTTTTTTCCAGCCGTAAAGCAGCATTAGCATTAAAACCGAATAACAAATACAGATTATGATAAAGATGAACATATCCGGTTTTTTAAATTCTTAAATTCCCTGTAAAGTAAACCAAATCACGGCAAATTCAAGAACTGTAGAAAGAGAAAATATCTAAACTGTGGCGTATTTGAAATCTCGCTAAGCGAGTAAGGAAATGAAATTGCTTAGCTTTGCGAAGCTACCTATAATTTGGTGAGTTTTAAATTGAAAAAAGTATTTTGAAAAGCGAAAGAATCATTTTAGGAATTGATCCCGGTACTACGATTATGGGCTTCGGACTCATAAAAGTGGAAAATAAACAGATGAAATTTATTCAACTGAACGAGTTGCAGCTTAGTAAATACAGCGATCATTACGTTAAACTAAAATTGATTTTTGAACGTACCATAGAGTTGATAGATACTTATCATCCAGATGAAATCGCAATTGAAGCTCCGTTTTTCGGTAAAAACGTACAATCTATGCTTAAGCTGGGAAGGGCACAGGGCGTGGCTATGGCCGCCGGACTTTCAAGAGAAATACCAATTACTGAATATTTGCCCAAGAAAATTAAAATGGCAATTACCGGCAATGGAAATGCCAGTAAAGAGCAGGTGGCGAAAATGCTGCAAAGTTTGCTTGGTTTGAAATCATTACCAAAGAATCTCGACTCAACCGATGGGCTTGCAGCTGCGGTTTGTCATTTTTACAATTCTGGTAGAACCGAAGTGGGAAAAAGCTATTCAGGTTGGGCTGCCTTCGTAAAGCAAAATGAGCCACGAGTTCAGCCCCCTAACCCCCAAAGGGGGAAAACCTCTGGCCCCCCAAAGAAAAAATGAAATTCCCAGTCCATAAGTAGGATGTTTATGAGTTAATGAAAGAGATTAAAATTTTGAGAGAAAAGTTGTTATACGGAATTGCTGATAACTCCTCCCCTTCGGGGAGGCCGGGAGGGGCTGCAGGCTTATACATTCATATTCCTTTCTGTAAGCAGGCTTGTCACTATTGTGATTTTCATTTCTCTACCTCTTTAAAAAAGAAAGGGAAGCTGGTGGAAATGTTATGCAGGGAATTAGTGCTCCGGAAAAATGAGCTGAATTCACCGGAGATCCAGACGATCTACTTTGGTGGCGGAACCCCTAGTTTGTTAGAAGCGGAAGAACTTCAGCAAATTTTTGAGATAATTTATGCGAATTATAAGATTGCTGAAAATCCTGAAATCACCCTGGAAGCAAATCCCGATGACTTAACCGAAGAAAAGTTAAAAATACTTAAGACTTCGAAAATAAACCGGTTGAGTATCGGAGTTCAATCTTTTTTTGAAGAAGATTTAAAGCTGATGAACCGTGCGCATAATTCCGAGGAAGCTTTAAAAAGTATAAAACTCGCTAAATCATATTTCGATAATATTTCTATAGACCTTATCTACGGAATTCCGGGAATGAGTGTGGAACGATGGAAAAATAATATAGAAATTTCACTTGAACTTGGAGTGCCGCATATTTCCAGTTATGCACTTACCGTAGAGCCGAATACCGCGCTTCAAAAATTTATTGAAAGAGGAAAAATAAAACCGGTAAATGATGAAGCCGCTAAACTTCATTTTGAAATTCTGGTGGAAACCCTCACTAAAAATGGTTTTGAACATTATGAGTTTTCCAACTTTGGGAAGCCCGGTTATTTTTCAGAAAATAACACCGCTTATTGGCTGGGGAAACCTTATTTGGGTATTGGCCCTGCTGCGCATTCTTATGATGGAAATTCCCGGAAATGGAACATTTCCAATAATCCGCTTTACATAAAAGCACTCGAAAAAGATGAAATCCCACGGGAAACTGAGACCTTATCGCTTTCAGATAAGTACAATGAATATGTGATGACGCGGCTTCGCACAAAATTTGGAGTAGAGCTTGCTGAGGTTGCTGCAAAATTTGGAGAAGATTACAAAACTCACTTTCTGGAACTTGCTCAACCGTTACAAACGGAAGATTTACTTCAGGAAAGTAACGGGATCTTTCACATCACTTCCAAAGGAAAATTTTTAAGTGATGGTATTGCTGCAGATTTATTTTTCCTGGATTAATAGAAGCTTGTTTTTGACTTTCAATTTAAAAATTATACAACAAACTCAAACCTCGTCAAGCTGAATTTATTTCAGCTTCTAACAAGTTCTAGTTACTAAAAACTTAGATCCTGGATGACGATCAGATGACATTTGCCAAAGATTCTTATTATTCTATTTTCATATTTAATAGCAGAAACTTTTTAATACATTTATCTTGTGAAAGCAAGTATAGAACTCAACAGGAAAACTTACCAAACCGATCTTTCCAAACCCCTTGATATTTCTATTGGTTTGCGGGGCGATGCTAAAAATCCGGTGGCGTGGTATTTAGATGCTCCTAAAATAACACCGGTGAAAGACGGTGATTTTATCGGGAAAGTATCAGAAGGAGGCTCGGTTAATTTCAATAATATTCAGTTTAATCCGCACGCTCACGGTACGCATACCGAATGCGTGGGGCATATTTCCAGAGAATTTTACAGCATCAATCAAACGCTGAAAACTTTCTTCTTTTTTTCTAAATTGATTTCAGTTGAACCGGAAATTAGGGGAGATGATAGAGTGATTTCCGAAGCAATTTTAAGGGAAAAAATTCAGGCCAAGCATACTGAAGCTTTAATTATACGCACGCTGCCCAATTTCAGGGAAAAGCAGACTAAAAAATATTCGCATAGCAATTGGCCTTATCTCAGTGAAGAGGCTGCTATTTTTCTTAGAAATTCCGGCGTCAAGCATTTGCTTATAGATTTGCCTTCGGTAGATAAGGAAAAGGATGGAGGGAAATTACTGGCGCACAAAGCTTTTTGGAATTACCCGAAAAACACTCGGTTTGACGCTACCATTACTGAATTGGTGTATGTTCCTAATTCTATAGAGGATGGGGATTATTTGCTCAACCTTCAAATAGCTTCTTTTGAAAACGATGCCAGCCCCTCAAAACCTGTTTTATATAAATTCTTATGAAAATAACTCTCGCACTTGAAGAATTCGCAATGTTACTGTTGGGAATCTTCGCCTTTAGCCGATTAGACTTTGCCTGGTGGTGGTTTTTAGTTTTATTTTTTACACCAGATTTTGGAATGCTTGGATATCTCTTCAATAATAAAATAGGAGCTTTAATTTATAACCTTTTTCATCATAAAGGACTTGCAGTTTCAATATGGGGCTTGGGATTTTACCTGCAAAATGAAGTTTTTCAATTAATAGGTGTAATTTTGTTTTCACACGCGGCTTTTGATCGTATTTTAGGCTACGGGCTTAAGTATGAAAAAGGCTTCAAGTTCACTCATTTGGGAGAAATAGGAAATTAATATGGAATTTTTATTTATCGGATTGGCCGTGGGAGCGGTCGTGGCTTATTTTATTTTTGCCAGGTTTAATAAGGAGAAATCAAAGCTTAAAACTAACGAGCAGTCGTTGGTGATTATGGATAAAATAAGGAGTGTTTGTAAATTTATAACCGTTGAAGGCGATTTTTCTGAAGTCTATCATTACGAGAATTTAAAGGAAAAATATCTGAGTTTACTTCTGGGAAAGAAAAAGGCCATAGTGTTGGTTAATGCCAAAGCTCACGTGGGTTTTGACCTTAGTAAAGTGCGAATGAATAGCGAAAATGAAAAGAAAACCATTGTGCTTACCAATTTTCCGCAGCCCGAATTGCTTACTGTAGAGACAGATTTTAAATATTACGATAAGCGCGAAGGTTGGGCAAATCCTTTTACAACTTCAGATCTTACCGATATTAACCGTGACGCAAAAAATTATATAGTTGATAAAATTCCGCAAAGCGGACTTTTAGATCAGGCGCGAAAAGAAGCACTGGATACTATTTTGTTGATGGAAAAAATTGTAGAAACCATAGGCTGGAAACTAGATTATACTGCCCTGACTTTAGAAGATAGAAATCAGAAGAAAATTGAGAAATAGAATATAACGTCATCCTGAACTCGTGACTTCGAGCGTAGTCGAGAAGTCAGGATCTAGCATATTTATTATTAAATAGATTTCCACCGGAATTTATCCCGATTTTAAGAGGGACGGAAATGACAATATTGCATATGGACATCGAAACACTTAGAAATTATTGTATCAATAAAAAAGGCGTGACCGAAGAACTTCCTTTTGGTCCAGATACCCTGGTGTTTAAAGTTATGGGTAAGATATTTGCGTTGGCCGGTCTTGATGCGATTCCGCTAAGTGTAAATTTAAAATGTGATCCTGAAAAAGTGATAAGCTTGCGGGAGGAGTACGAGAATAATATTTTGCCCGGTTACCATATGAACAAACAGCATTGGAACACCGTAGTCCTGAATGGTCACTTAAATCCCAATTTTATTTTTCAATTAGTAGACGATTCTTACAATTTGGTAGAAGCGGGATTAACCAAAAAGCAACAACAAGAACTTAAAGATTTAGATGAATAACCCATTAGAATTTTATTCAAAGCAGAAAGAAATACACCAGCAGGAACTGGCTAGAATTTCCAAAAAATTGTTGGTTTCCAGTTTAATCAGGCTTTTCATTTTTCTAGCAATATGTTTTGCGATCTATTATTTCTTCGGAAATATGAATGTGATCGTTCCGGTAATTATTGGTGGGATTGCACTTTTTTTATTCCTGGTTTCCAGGCACAGCAATCTTAAAGATAAGAGTGATAAGCAAAAGGAAATCATCAAGCTAAACGAGCTGGAAATTGATATTTTGAAAACCCGCAATTTTCAGGAATTACCCGAAGGCAGTGAATTTGAAAATCCCACACATCCTTACAGTCAGGATATCGACTTATTTGGGCGGGGCTCGTTTTTTCAGTATTCCAACCGAACCGCGCTTTATGAAGGCACAAAAATACTGGCCGGTATTTTTACTGAAAATAGTATTAAAAATATTCCGCAGAAACAGGAAGCGGTTAAAGAACTGGCAACTAAAGCTAAATGGAGACAGGAGTTTACTGCCCTTGCGAAACTGGTAAAGACTGAAACGGCATCAAAAACTGTAATTAAATGGTTTAAAAATTATAAGAATTTTGTTCCAAATTATATGAAATGGTTGCCTACGGTGTTTTCGGCAATTTCCATGCTCGTGATTGCGGGTTATTCTTTTGATTATTTAAAGGGAATTCATCTTTTTCTATGGTTCCTAGCTGGCTTACTTTTTACCGGAATTTACCTGAAAAAGATCAATTTACTTTCAGGTAGCGTGAGTAAAATTCAGGATACTTTCCATCAATATCATTTTTTATTGGGCCTCCTGGAACAGGAAAATTTTTCTTCAGAAATATTAAAAAAGAACCAGGCACTTATTCATTCAGAAAAGAAAAAGGCATCGGCAATTTTTAAAGAATTTTCCAAAGCAATAGATGATCTGGATCAGCGAAATAATATGCTTTTTGGCATTTTTGGAAATGGGTTTTTACTCTGGGATCTTCGCCAGAGTTATAAATTAGAAAAATGGATTTCTGCGTATCGCCAAAACGTTGAAAAATGGTTTGAGGTAATTGAATTTACCGATGCTTATAATTCCCTGGGGAATTTTGTTTTTAATCATCCAGACTATGTTTTTCCTGAAATTATAAACGAAAAAAGAGGGATTTCAGCTACAAAATTGGCACACCCGCTTTTAGATCCTAAAAAGAGGGTTGCTAACGATTTTGCAATTGGAGACGAAGAATTCTTTATTATTACCGGTGCGAATATGGCCGGGAAAAGTACTTTTTTAAGAACGGTTTCTCTTCAAATTTTAATGAGCAATATTGGGCTTCCGGTTTGTGCTGAAGCCTGCAAGTATTCGCCCATTAAACTCATTACCAGTATGCGGACCAGTGACTCGTTAAGTGACGATGAATCTTATTTCTTTTCAGAATTAAAGCGCCTAAAATTTATTGTTGACGAAATTAAAACCGACCGTTATTTTATTATTCTTG
>Ga0207891_1001466_pt1 | contig 10542 bp, 7 predicted proteins | sample LinPmetageLP50_FD_184061 | JGI IMG/M metagenome (GOLD analysis project Ga0207891, IMG submission 184061) | Marine viral communities from the Pacific Ocean - LP-50 (SPAdes) | ecosystem: Environmental > Aquatic > Marine > Oceanic | place: Pacific Ocean | collected 2011-08-27 | reverse complement strand
ACACCCAGTCACCGAACTACGTGGGTCGCCTGGCGGTGTGTAATGTGGATAGCTCCTCCCTGGTGCGCGAATCGGAGCTGGTGTTCCTCACCAAGGCCGGCCCGGAAATCGGTGTCGCGTCCACCAAGGCATTTACCACCCAGCTGGTTGGGTTGCTGATGCTGGTGCTGGCACTGGGTCGGCAAAAAGGCCTGGCTGACGGAGAGATTGAAAAAATCCTGGAAGAGTTGCGCCAGTTGCCCAACCTGATAGAACAGGCTGCCGCGCTGGACAAGCCCATCGAAAAACTTTCCGAAGCCTTCGTGGAAAAACACCATGCCCTGTTCCTGGGCCGTGGCGTACAGTTCCCGGTGGCGCTGGAAGGGGCGCTCAAGCTAAAGGAAATTTCCTACATTCACGCCGAAGCCTATGCAGCGGGTGAGTTGAAGCATGGCCCCCTGGCGTTGGTAGACAGCGAAATGCCGGTGGTCTCCGTGGCGCCCAACGACGAACTGCTGGAAAAGCTGAAATCCAACCTGCAGGAAGTGCGTGCCCGCGGCGGCGAACTGTATGTCTTCGCCGACAAGAATGCCCACGTAAAAGAAGGCGAAGGTATCCACGTGCTGAACATGCCGGCGATACCGGAAACCATCTCCCCGATCGTCTATACCGTTCCGCTGCAGCTGCTCAGCTATCATGTGGCGGTGCTACGCGGGACCGATGTGGATCAGCCAAGGAATCTGGCGAAGTCGGTGACGGTTGAATAAAAGCAATGAATAATTAATAGTGAATAGTTAATAACGAAAGCCCGGCGATGCCGGGCTTTTTTGTGGGTGCCTGGCTGACAAACAATAGCCTTGGCTTAGGAGCGTCGCTGGCGGCGCGATATCCAATCCTTGGTTGTTTCGGCTGACCTAAAGCAAAACTCTCCTGTTAGTAATTCATATTGAGGGCCGTGTTATTGATTTGGGAAAAGAAGAAGTCAACAGATTGAATCATGCGGTCTCAGCAGGAATTTGTAACCTGCTGATTTTTCTGGTTTTATCATGCGATATGCAAATTTGATAACTGTAATATGAAGCCGGCGCGTTCATTGGATATTCGAGCCGGCTCCCTAATACCTGTTATGTCTGAGGAGGAGAGTCCGTGACCATATCCATAGGCACGGTGATGGGCGGGCCGGAATCCCTGCCATGCGAAAGCGCACTAAAGAGCGTGTGGGGATACTTCAAGAGCAATGAAAGTCAGCCCTTCCTCAACGTCGTATTCCACTTTCCGGGGTCGCTGATCAGCCCGCCCTATACTGGCCTCCGTACTGGACGGTTTTCCTCTAAAGAGCAAGGGTTCATGATTCAGGTCGCGGTTCCCGAGGAAGTAGCACAGAGCGTGGATAAGGAAGCAGCGTCTGAGTTTTTTCTCAGCGCGATTGAGGAGGCACTTAAACTGTCGGAGTCGCGCTGGAAGAAGCACAATATCTCGTTTCCATATGGCGCCGCCCGGGAGCGGATAAACCTTGCTCGGGAAGAGCTACTTGATTAATGACGGATATAACAAGTCAAGCCAGCAGGACTTATTTTGCTGTCGCTTCGCTCCAAAACGCAAAATAAGCCCCAGGTTGGGGCGTTAAATATTGGGGTGACTTCGAGGATGAAGCCAGTAATCAAAATAGAATCTACGGATCAGGATGAGTGGTTGAAATCCATTTTGGATGTTATTACAGATTTTAATTGTGACAACTATTTTTCGGATCATCTTGGGCAGCCGCAGAATGCACAGAAGGATATTGTAACCAAATTCCAGAAGTCTCTATGCCAAAGCTTACTGGATTACATTCCTAGAGTAAGGTGGACGATGGAGTACGCTCCATCTAGAAATCAAAGAGATTCCATTGATATCTATGGAGAGTCGGAAGACTTTGTGGTTGCCATAGAGCTTGATAAGAATCGGGCAGACCAAGTAGCTAAGAAGTTTGTGTCCCGGATAGCGCTATTGCCAGACAAAAAAGTATATTTTATATCCCTCTGCTATCCGGGCACTGAAAGAATGAATCTTAATGAGTGCGTGAAATATTTCGGCTATTGCTCAAATCTAGCCAAACGGATGTCAGGCGTATATGCGGGCTTAGTCATTGAATAAATTTAACAAGAAAAGGCAGGCCGAGCGATAAAGCCGCGCGGCTGCTTTTGGCGTTAAGGCACTATGAGAATCATACATTACGAATATGATGATCCTTGGGTGGGCAAGATGAGATGCCCTAATCCCAAGGTTACGATTTCATCCGAGGAACATAGGGCGAAGGTCTTTGCCAATGCGTTTTATTGGTGGCCATATCACTCAGTAATGACGAGATTTTTTTCTGTACGCAAGAAGCAGGCACAATGCAAGGATAGCCAGGCCTGCGCTGCCGCCTCCGCTACTTTGCGGAACGGTAAGCAGCGCTTCATTGTTGGTGCCCCATTCAACCGAACCCATGTCTGCCACGCCGTTGTAAATCCGGTCGCTGCCGCGTTGATCCCGGCCGGGAGCATCGATAAGATTCGGGTTGCCGCTATCAATGACCGGGGAACCATCGGCGGGCATAAAGACCAGGGTATTGCCACCGTACAGCCCAAGCGGTTCCAGCTGGGCGTCAAGCGGCTCAGCATCACTACCCAGAAGATTAGAGGCGTTTTCGGGGGCGAGCTTACAGTCCTGACCGTTCAGCCCGGTATCGATAAAACTGTAGTGGGGATCGATAAATGATTCGCCATTATCGTTGCACATTGTGCCCGTGCCCCCGGTATTGCCCTGAAAAAGCGAGTGGGAAATTTTCAGGGTGAACCCGGTTGAGTCGCTGGCATGTAATGCGGAAGCGCCACTTCCTGCTGCGTCTACGCGGTTATTCACCAAGGTATTGAACAGAAAACTTACCTGGTTGCTGTCGGTAGCCGTTAATTGTACGGCCCCACCGCTGTCACCGGCATGGTTATCATTGAGTGTGCTGTTACGAACAGTGGCAACGGCCCCGGGGCCGTTGATGATCATGGCGCCGCCTTCTGTCTGCGCCTGATTGTTGCTGAAGCTGGATCCATCGACCGTCATTTCGAACGCTGATGCGCTGTCTATAGACAGGGCACCGCCAGTGCCAGGCTGGCCAGAAGCCGCAGTGGCCTGGTTGTTGATCATGCTGTTGTTTTCCAGGTGCAGGCTGCCTTGGCCGCCGGCCTCGCGTACATGAATGGCGCCGCCTGATGCACCAGCGACTCCGCCATCGGCCAGGTTACCGATAAAGGTATTTCTTGCGAGGACAACAGTGGCGTCATTACCGGCACTGATGGCACCACCATGAGCACTGGCGATGGGATCACCAAACAGGTCCGGCTTCGCGATACTTTGATTATCCTCCAGCAGACTGTCGGTAATGGTCACTTCGGGTGTGCCGTCGACATAAATGGCACCACCATCATAAGCGCCAGAGTTCCCTTCAAAGCTTACCTCTGTAATGCTCAGTGACCCGCTGCCATTGTCAGAAACACTGGCGATGGCTCCGCCCTTGCCAACGGAGACGGCGTTCGCACGGTTGGCGAGAAAGGCGCTGTTGGTAATGGAGAGGTTACTGTCCTTGCTCCAGATCGCACCGGCCTGCTGCAGAGAGTGGTTGAATTCGAAGGTGCTGTTGGTTATGGCGACGTCCGCTTGATTCAGGGAGAGGGCAGCGCCATTTTCATTGGAGCCAAGGTGGCGTATGGAAACATTATCGAAGGTGGCGGACGCATTGTTGATACGAATGGCGGCACCGTCGCTGATCGACTCGCTGTTGTCCGCCAGATCAAGATGGGAAAGAGCCAGTTGGCCGCCGTCACTGGCAGCCAGATAAAGTGCATTATCTCCGCTGGGGAAGCGGATAGCCGTTGGCAGATCTGCATCACCTTCCAGGGACAGCGTTTCACCACTCTGGACAATCAGTTCAAGGCCGTCACCGGAAAGTGTCTGCCCTTGCAGAGAGCTGTCGAACTGAATAGCAACAGGGTCCGTGGCATTACAGTTTCTGAACAGCGCAAAGGCTTCCTTGAGAGACAGGGTATTTCCCGTGTCGTTGCTGTGGGTTGCCGTTACCCGATATAAGGTGGGAGGTGTGTCGTAGGGGCATTGCCCAGCGAGAATGATGGCAAGAACCTCGTTGCCGACTTCAATGGCAGCCTGAGTCTGTTGCTCCAGGTCGCTGCTGCTGATCCCCGGAATGATAGGTGTATTTTCATTCTTGATAGGCATTCTTATGATCCCCCGATGGTTCTCTTTTAAGGATCAGAATACCTAATTTTAATGTGTTGGAATTCCTACTTTCGAGTGATTTAGAGTGGATTGGGGGCTGGCTATTGCCCTGCGTTTCCACTCTAAACATACCGAACTGCACCGCCATCCACGCGAATATTCTGCCCGTTAATAAACCCGGCCCTCGGACTGGCCAGGAATACCACCAGGTCCGCCACTTCCTGGCGGGTGGCCAGGCGGCCGCAGGGGTTGGGGAAGTCATGCTCTACAATCTTTTCCTGCAAGGATTGCCAATCCGTGGGCCAGCCTTTTTTCTGTGCCCTTGCCTGGTAGGCGCGCTCCACTTCTGGTGTGTGAATCAGGCCGGGGGAGACGGTATTAACGGTGATGCCGGTATGGCTGAGTTCTTTGGCCAGGCTCACTGAGGCATTGGAGAGTGCGGCCTTGGCGCCGTAGTAGTGCGGCATGATGGAATTCGGCTGATGGTCGCCGATGGTGCTGAGGTTGATGATGCGTCCCCACTGCGTTTCCCTCATGTGCGGCGTGCAGTGCTGAATCAGGCGCACGGCGCTGAGCACATTCACATTGATGGCTTCCAGCCATTGTTCGGTGGTGAGGGAATCCCATTTTCCCCTTAGCGCAGTGCCGTAATTATTCACCAGGATGTCGATCCGCAAGCCCTGTTGCGCCAGTTGATCCATCACCTGCTGGGTGCCGTCATCGGTGAGTAAATCGCCCACCACCGGGACGATATTGAGCGCCGGATTCGTGATGGCTGCCATGACCTCATCGGCTTGCGGCTGGGTAAACGCATGAAACGCCACCGTGGCGCCTTCTTCTGCCAACGTGCTGGCAATGACATGGCCGGTGCCACGGTGAGCCCCGCTGACCAGGGCGGTTTTATGCGTGAGTGCTAAATCCATGGTTGGCGCTCTCTTGTGGTATTTCGGCAATGTGTCGATGAAACCGCAACAAGCGATTGGGTAAAGGGCGTCTGTGGGCTTGCAGCACCGGTTTCCCGGTACGCCGCTACCTGAGATGACACTCATTGCAGCTGCTAAGTTACCACGTGGCCGTGCTGCGGGGGACGGATCAGCCACGGAATCTGGCGAAGTCGGTGACGGTTGAATAAAAGCAGTGAATAATTAATAGTGAATAACGAGCCCGGCGTTGCCGGGCTTTTTATTGTCTTGAACAAAGAATAAAAAGGGAATCAGCATATGGAAATGAAGACAGCGCTGCTCAGGATACCGGCATTCATCATTGATTTGGTGCTGGTTTCCGGTGTGATCATGTTGACCAACAAAATCGCCGTGATAGCCGGGCTCGGGCTAGTGACAGGCTTCATGCCTGTTGAAGCCTTGATGCTACTGGCGTTACCCCTGGGCTTTTTTGTGTATTGGTTGACAGGTCTGCATCTGGGGAAAAGGCTATTTGGCTTGAAGGTTATAGATGCGAATACCGGCCAGCCTCCGTCCGGTTTTCAATGGTTCCGCCGCTGTTTGCTGTTCTCGCTGGTGGTGTCTCTCAATGTCTTCCTCTTTATTCCGGTGCTGGTTTCCCGGGAGCAGAAAGGGTTTCATGACATGATCGCTGGAACGCGGGTTGTCTGTGCTGGAGAAACTCGCTAATAAACAGAAAGAAGGCTAACCGTGAGCCGCAATATCGGTGGGGCAGTTTCGTAAGGTGGGGAATTCTATATCGTTAAATATCGAAAGCTTTGTATTTATCGCGCTTTCAACTTGAGGGATCCGTAGGGAGGTTGCAGGCGGCGCGATTTATTGAACGCACGGGGAAAGACCTGACCCTCGTGTTCCGCATGTTCCTTGCGCTCACCGAAATACCTACTTCATCTCGAATAAGAACTAGGTTTAGGAAATCCGCCCCGGACAACAACTACGACAATTGCAATTGAAGACTGGCCAGTTTGGTGTGTAAAGACTTCTATGTCGTCTTCTATGACGCCAACTGGTGAAGTTTTATGCGAAGCTTCAAGAACGGATAGAACTGCAATGCGCTTTCCCAACCCTATCGCGTAAGCGGCTGTCTGATCGAAAAATTTCTCGCAGTCTTTAGGAAAAACCACCTTACTGTTTTCGACCTTCAACTCGATAGGGATGTCTCGAAATGCGAGGTCAGTGATTCCCCCTGCCGCTTCGGGATGGCCTTGCAGATGCTCCCCAATATCGCTCCGGTTTTGGAGCATTTCAGTGACTTTGTTTTGAAATTTTTTCTCTGGCATGCCACCTTCGAACAAGCTATTTTTTAGAGCTTGTGCAGCTATGTTTCCTAAACCACAAAGAACTATCATCGTGTTGGCAGCGTCACCCGGAAGCAAGCCAGGGAAGGCCCTCAGTCTATCGCGAACCCTTAGAAGGTGCCGATCAACATGTGAAAATCCAGTCAATGGATTTGAAGCGACATCAGTTCCCTCCAAGAGCAAACGGCGATGCCCGACAATAGCAACGTCTCGGCAAGCGCTCGTGTCGTCGAACTCGGCCGCGTACAGGAATTCGTATGGTCTTGAACCGAACGAGTGGGCCACCTCTAACACGGCACGCCCAGTCCCCGTAAGAACGAGGGGTCCATCCCCATCGGGTTTCTCGAACATGAAGGTTGGCAACCAGTTTCGTTCACGGGGATCAATCGTCACGGGTGTCAACGATAGAGAACTCGCACCTTTTGGCCAATTTGAAACTCGTACTTCAATAGTCAGGTCGTAAGCCGTCCCAGGGTTGAGATAGTTCCATTGTTTGGCCGGTTCTCCATCAATATCAAACTTCAGGAAGGCTACGGTAGTATCGAGCTTCTCCGGCTCTTCTGACACGTGCTCTGAGACTGCCACCCTCAGGTCTCGATAGCCTTGAGACGGAAAGTCTGCAAACAAGAGAAGCGGTAAGTTCCACCGCTTCAATTGTTCCTGCAAGGTAACCAATTCATCGATACTTTCAAGACTTTCAACCTGATCCAGAAACGCGGACAAACGTTCGTCGGCTGCAAAGCTCGAACTCCTATCTACCTCCGAAGCCTTAATCTTTGCCGACCCCAAGAACCTCTGAGCATCAGGCTCGGCGTTTCGGATAGCGTGCTTCCACTCTGCCAACGGCAAGAAGATTTCCGTTGCGGTAAGGTAAGCTCGATACTGATCTTCTGTATCGCCCTGGCTGATTTCAGAGATCATATCCTCTAGTGCCGAGCAGGCCTCTTTCAGACGCTCCACATTATTTTTAGGTGGCTGTAGAGAGTCTAAGAGAGCAGCTGCAACTTCAATCCTCGAAGAAAAAGCCTGCTGGAAAATCTCGAAGTTTGGCTCGTTTCTCATTCTCTTTCTCCAGATCGGACAGAAGATTTCTCCAATGCTCGATAAGCTCAGAGAATGCCTCTCCACTTTCTATTGAGTGTTCGATTTCAGAAGCCACTGCAACCAAAGCGGTTTCAAGTCGCCACAGTTCATTTCGGTCTTCTGCCGGAATACTAACCAGTAATTCTTTAAAAAAAGCCCCTGAGGCTGCGTGATCTCCCGCCTTTGTTAAGGCAGCGGCGTAGAGAAGAGCCTCGACAAAACCCTCTGGCCTATATGGCTTTAGTCCTTCGAATGCCGTTTGGATTTCATTCAAACACTTTTGAAGCTCTTGGCGCGGGGCTCTCAAGATTGCGGACGCGCAATCGTCTGTGGAGATAGATCGGGTATAGTCATCTCGAATTGCCTTCAATGCTACTTTGGCAAAGCCAGGTGCTGTTGCAAATTCGTAGTGCAAACGGTCAACGGCACTGTACAGCGCACTTCCTTCCAAGGTTAAAAGAATAGCCGAAAGAAGTTGACCAAATTTTCCTTTGCGTTCTTCAGAAGAAAGACAAAGAAAGGAAAATACGTCAATGCAGTCAACAACAAAGTCCTCTTGTTTTTTTCCTTTAGCGTAGTAAAAAATCAAGTTTCGGAGGCCGGGTTTGATGAGGTCGCGTTTTTCTTCAGGAAATGATCTGCGCCGCAAAGAATGAACAGCAGAACGGTGAACGATGACATATGGATCTGTTAGCAGGACAGAAAATGCCTCGAAGAACAAGTCAGGGAAGTTTTTCACCAATTCGTATGGTACACCTTCCCATGCCTTAACCGCGCTGGCACGAACTAAAGCGCGCTCGTCCATAAGGGCTCCATACCAGTCAGAAAGTACTAGCGTTAGGCTTTCGACACCGGTCAATAGTTTCGAAAAATTAACGATCATGTTTCCGCGCATTTGTGTTTGGTCTTCGGGTAATTTCCGATAAAGATCTAAGAATTCTTTAATCCCTTCGCGCCCTTTGGATTTTGCCCCAACGGCAGCCCACTCGATAAGCGCTCCTTGCAAGCCATCAATAGCGGTGCGTTTATTCCTTTTCTCTATTTGGGAGAGCACATTACCAGGTAGCTCCAGAGAATGCTCTGCTCCAACTTCCTCATACCTATCGCTGAGAGTAGCAGCAGCACCGATGAGATCATCAAAATGCTCGACCGCGAGCTCGGCAAACTCGGCCCAAGAGTGTCTGAAGAATTGTCCCGCATCATGCATGCCGTTCTCTGGGTTCTCAACGGCAGCCCAAAGCAATCTCTTGAAAGCAATCCTTTCGGCTGTTCCGACCTGTGCCGCTTCCCCATATCGGTGTTTTAGCACCGATCTGTAGGTTCTATAAGCCTCTTTTCTCCCGATATCGTTGTTGTCCGCAAGGAATGATTGGATGATGTTATCCGCTTCCTCGGGAAAATGTTCGAGGCACCTTGAGGCCGCTTCTCGAAGATAATAGAGCACTATGCTATCTCTTCGCTCTCCTGGAAGAAGGGTGCGCCGACGCATTAGCTTAGCGAAGATTGTTCTGGCGTGCCTTTCAAGAAGTTCGTTATCATCCGTCGCGAGGATAATTTTAACTGCCGCACCAATTCTCGAGGGGTTTTTGTCACCGATAAGTTTATCTGCGATCTCGCAAACGTCAGCCTGCCTTTTCCGGAATAGTGAGCGAATTGGCGCAGCATCTAACCGAACTGGCTCACTCGCTCCGAAATGTGACCCGGGCGGAGGACCCAAAGCCATTGACACGAAGCGGCGCAGAACTTTTTCAAGGTCGCTTTGGGTAAGCCTTTCTGCTCCCGTCAAAACTTCTCCGACAGCAGCAGACGATTTCTCGTAGCTATCTACCAAGCGAACTGCCACCGATAACTTTTCATTCGGTTCCAATGGAGTCCTAAGTAAAGCTTTCGCGGCAGGCATTGAATATGGCAATGACTCGTTCAGCACTACGGGTAAAAGATGATTGATCACCTTCCTGGTGAATGTCTCAGGAGCAAGGTTTGCCAATTGCTCTAGCCGTGGATCGTTCTTTCCTATGTCTTCCTGATCAAGCTCATCGACCAAATCGAGCACAAAGGTTTCTTCCAACGAAAGGTGGCTTCGAAGCTCCGCTCTTTCTTCTCGCCTCTTGGCCTGTTCCTGCTTCATCCTGATTTCTTCTTCCTCGCGTGCCTTTCTTCGCTTCATGGCGGCCTCTTCCCGAGGCGAAACGAACTCCAAGATATTGGGAAGCCCTACAGGAAGTCTTTCTGAACAACCCTTGCAGTTGTTTTGGTAGAAATCGTAGGCTGCATCCTCTAGAAGCCAGCAATGCATCGAGTTCTTCTGGGAGAATTTGCACTGGACACCCATGTGTCCAATTGGCAGGCCGGTCGCAGCTTCAATCATTCCCCTGCCAGGGGATCTTACGAATTCAGCGTGGTAGCACCAATTCTTTAGTAGTTTTTTTGCTTTGAGGTTACTCTGACCCGCTTCTACCTCCGATTTATAGTCGTCCTCAAAATCTTCCATCTTGACTCCCCTCAGCCACGGTTTAGGAATGCCTACAGGTGATCCGACCTCGAAACTAACAGGCGGGCAAAGTGAGTTTTTGTATTGTTGTGTTGCATTACATCTTTCCCTTGATTTCCTGAATGCACATAACACCTAGTAAAGCCGCCGAAGGTCGCCCTACTGCTTCTTGTTATGTGTTTTACGTTAACCATTTTTATGCCTGATAAGATTAACGTAATACCGCCTAATAAGATTTAAACATACCTAACTGGACCGCCGTCCACCCGAATATTCGGCTCATTAATAAACCCCTGCCCTGGGGCTGGCTAGAAACACCACCGATCAATCACGGCGGTCAGGTCTTTCCTCGTGCCCTTTATCCCGACAAACCAGCATTAACCCAATGCATACCCCTCCATGCACCCCGATCAATGCCATCGATAACCCCAACTGGCTACACTGTGGTCTTTGCCGTCGAATCTAAGACTGGAGTCCA
>Ga0207891_1001462_pt1 | contig 10557 bp, 7 predicted proteins | sample LinPmetageLP50_FD_184061 | JGI IMG/M metagenome (GOLD analysis project Ga0207891, IMG submission 184061) | Marine viral communities from the Pacific Ocean - LP-50 (SPAdes) | ecosystem: Environmental > Aquatic > Marine > Oceanic | place: Pacific Ocean | collected 2011-08-27 | reverse complement strand
AAAAGGCGGGCAGGTGAAAATGGAAAAAGTTATGGACGAGGAGAAATTTGCAAAGTGGGAAAAGTTTGTAAAAGAACAAAAAGCCTAATCGTCGTCTTCGTCAATTTCATCAATTAAAGCCATAATCTCCTCCTGTGAGAGGTAAAGTTTTTTGATTCTTGCCTTATAGGCATCAGCGAGGTGGGTGTGATTTAAAATAAAATCTTTAGTGGCGATAATATATTTTCCAAGTCCGTGGTTTACTGCATAGGTATCTGCGGCTCTTTCAGCTTCCTGAATATATCTTTTTGAAGTAAGGTATTTAATTCCAAACCATACCATATTCGCTGCACTACGTTCACGATAATCCATAATGTGCCCCAGCTCGTGGCCAATCCAGCCAATAAGAACTTCTGACGGAACATTTTTTACATCAAAGACTTCATCTTCAATTTTAATGTGTTCGCTTATCATTACAAAGTAAGATCGATTCTTTTTATTCTTTAATAATCCCGAAACTTTGGGCTGCGCTTGCATAAAAGATTTCTGAATCTTCTTTTTAAATTTGAATTCAATTGGGGTATCTCTTAGCTCGGGGTAGTGAGAAAGTGCTACATAAGTTTCCCTCCAAATTTCATCGGGTACAATTTTATTTTCAAACTTTAAAGTATCTTTTTGTTTCATTTGTTCCTGGGCATAAAGCGCACTCCAATTCCATTGGCAAAAAAGAATTGCGGTGATTAATAAATAATATGTTTTAAGTATAGAATTCAATTTGGACTGTTTCTGTATAGAGCTAAAAATATAGTAAACCTGCTGGTTTCGCCAAGAAAGTTCTTATAAAATAAACATAAAAAAAGGCCATCTATACAGATGACCTAATTTTATATCGATTTCTAAAACTAATTTAGAAATTATCCCTGCATTAGCTGTTGTAATCTCTGTTGTAGTTCGGTATCGGTTTGAAGTGCCATTGCGATTTTCTCGTAACGTGCAACATCAAGTCCTTCTTCTGAAATAGCATTTTCCATTTCTTTTTGAAACTCGCCTTGCATTCCTTCAATTTCTGAAACAACTTCTTTGTGCTTTGTCAGTTCATCTTCAGTAGCATCAACCTCGGTATTTGGGTCTAAAGAAGCCTGGTGAATTTCATTAAAACGCTGAATGTCAAATCCGCTCTCTTCTACTTTCTTCGCCATCTCCTGTTGCGCCTGTTGGTTTACCATTCTAATTTTCTGGTAAGCATCAGCAAATTTAGAAAGCTCCTCGTCACTAACATCTACTTCTACAGTTTGCTGTTGTTGCTGTGGTAGTTGAGTTTGGGCAAATACACTTGCTGATCCTAATAATGCAAAAGCAAATAATAAACCTGCAATCTTTTTTGATTTAATCATAATCCTTGTTTAAAGTTTTTAATGAGGCACAATCTAAAAAGATCATATTGCTACACAAAAGATATTGATAATTAATTTCGGTTTTTTAGAGAAACTTAACTCAAATTGAGAGCCTTGTTAAATTCCTGCTCTAAAATCCCCGGGCAGAAATTACTTCCAGATGAATAGGTTCTCCAATATCTTCTTCCAATTGTTTTTTGATGTCTCTCATTTCATCTCCACTTAGGTTTTCTGGTCCTACCAGGGTAAGAGAAACCCGCAAGGGATCTCCAAACCTAACTTTCACGTCTCTAATTACTAATTCGTTCACGGTAGAGCCTTCTAATTCCCTCGTAATACTGGCTTCTTTTTTAATTCGGTTAAAAGAAAGGGAAAGAGGAACCATTACCATCCCAATTAAAATTAGGGTATAAACCAAACCGAGTTTTGCTCGTTTAAAAGGGGCAAAACCAAGAATAAGAAAGGTTATCCCGGCAAACATAATAATCCCCGCAAGGTTAGTTAGATATAATAAAAAAGCTCCTGAAAATACCTGCCAATCCCACCAGCCAATTCCAATTCCCGACACGGCCAATGGCGGGACCAGGGCAACTGCAATAGCTACTCCCGCGAGACTTTTTGCAATTCCTTCTTTTGCGTGTGCATATGCTGCCGCAACCCCAGAGGCTACTGCAATTCCCATATCTAAAAGGGTAGGAGATAGACGTGCATCAATTTCAGAAGTAATTAATTTTATTGGAATAATGAGTGTAACACCCGAAGAGAATAAAAGCGAAACCCCTGTTCCAATTAGAATGGTGATAATTCCTCTCTTCAGCATATTGGTATCATAACGAACCATCCCCATCGCAAAAGAAACGATAGGTGAAATAATAGGGGCCAGAATCATTGCTCCAATAATAACGGGAGAAGAATTAGCGAAAAGCCCAAAAGTGGCGATAAGTGTTGAAAGGATCATCATTACCACATAAATAGAGGTGGTTTTTGAGTTTTCCCGCAATACTTTAAACAGTTCCTGGAATTCCTCGGTGGTGGCTCGAGGAAAAATTGGTAGGGTACGTTTGGTTAACTCTTCACGTTTTTCACCCGTAGGCAGCGTATCGGTCTTATTGCTCTTTTTAAGGTTTGCTTCATCTTTTTCTGTGCAATATTTACTGGCTTGTGCCAGGCACAAAGATTCGGGTTCTACCCTAAGTAATATTTCTTTGGCTTTTTCTTTTTCTCCATCTATAGTAAATTCTATTTCAGAAGAATTTTTAATGTGCAGTTTGGCAATTTTTATTCTTCCAATAAAGGAAGGCGTTCTGTCTAGTTGCTTACCGCCCGGAAATAAACTGCGCAATAAAAACCAGATTAATTGCAATAAATTAGTTGGCGAAATTATAAGTGTAGTAAACATTCCATCGTTCAAAGAACTTTCGGAAACCAGTCTTCTGGCTACCACCGAGCTTAAAGCATGTTCTACTACAATTATTCCCAGTGCCGAAGTATGAATTATTTTTTCATCTTCTGAACTTATTACATACGAGTTATGCGAAAGGGAAGATAGATGTCTTATGTTTTTGAAAAATGTATAAACTTCTCTAACAAAATTGTTGTTTTGATGATCTTCAGTGAAAATAAAAACATTTCCAATATTCACCGACTGGAAAATGGGAATATCGTTACAGTAGAGCATATCCAGGTTATGCGCTTCTTCATTTTCCAGAATTTCTTTTATAACTTCCTTAGGGTCGTTGGCAATGCCTAAACCTTTGGTAGTATATGTATTTTCTGGGTGAGGGAGAATTCCAACTTTGTGGTTTTGCTTCGCGGCTTTTGGTAAAAATTCCCTTAGAAATTCATCGCTTAAATAAGTAACTATTATATCGTCTTTTCCTGCTTCAAATTCGGTTTCAGGGTAATCTATGGTTTGTTTTTCGGTATTTTCTAATAAGGGAAAAATATCATTTTCCACAGTTTCCCTATCATCAGGATGATGTAAAATATACAGCATAGTTTTCTATTGCGATTGCAAGCGCCAAGATAAGGCTTTTTGAAATCGGCACTAAAAGTTTAACCTGAGTTTTTGAGTTCTCCCCTAAGAATAATATAAGCTTACTCTTCCTCTTTTAAATATTTATCTAAAAATTGTTTTATTTGCCTGTAACCTTCAATTTCATTTTCCTTTTTTATGAATCCATGACCTTCATCTTCAAAAACAACATATTCTACCGGTACATTATTTTCTTTTAGAGCTGCAACAATTTCATCTGATTCAACCTGAAGTACTCGAGGGTCGTTGGCGCCCTGTAAAACCATAACGGGATTTTTAACCTGTTCAGCGTGAAAAAGCGGTGATTTATTATAAAGTGCTACCGAATCTTTTACAGGATCTCCCATTTCTTCGTAAAGTGCTTCGCGGAATGCTTCCCAGTAAGGCGGAATAGATTTTAAGGTACGCAACCAGTTAGTCACCCCAAATATATTTACACCTGCTTCAAACTCATCTGGAGTAAAGGTCATGGCCGCCATCGTCATATAACCACCATAGCTGCCTCCAAGAATTCCTATTTTTTCTGAATCTATATATTCCTGTTCCTGCAGCCATTTTTTACCCCAAATACAATCTTTTAGATCTTCCTCTCCGTGTTTTTTATCGTCCATTTTAAAGAAAGTCTTTCCATAACCGCTACTACCACGATTATTTACAGCTAAAATTGCATAACCCTGATTTACCAAATACTGGATTAAAGCTGAATAACCTACCCGGGATTGCCCTCCGGGTCCGCCGTGAACCCATACCAGGGCGGGAACTTTATTATCTTTTGTAGCTTGATGAGGTTTGTAATAAATAGCGGGAATTTCCAGTCCGTCAAAAGATTCGTAGCGTACAACTTCAGCTGAAACCAGATCTTCGGGGTTTATTTCTGGGTTTAAAGTATTGGTTAATTTCTTTAATTCTCCCGTTGAAAAATTATAAACATATAGATTATTAGGAGCTTTTGCGGTACCAATGGTAAGCCGCATTAGTTCTTCACTATCAGAAATATTTACTGCTACAATATCTTCATTTTCCATATTGGGAAGATCAACTTCCTCACCGGTTTCAGTGTTTTCAATAATTAAGCTGTTTTTCCCGTCTTCATTAATGCCTATTACCCTGTATTTATCATTTTCACTAAGATAACTATACATTACGTCCCAGTTGGTCTCAAACAAATTGCTGCTTTGGTTAGTTTCAAGATTATATGCTATTAAACTTTTAAATTCCCTACCGGCGTTGGTAATGTAATAGAAATGTTCATCATTTTTATCAAAACCGGAAGCTGAATATTGAGCTGATTCTTCAGAAAGTTCTGTCATTTCTTCGGTTTCTAAATTGTATAGATACAGCTTATTTTCACTGGTGGTAATAGATTTGGTAAGGGCAATTAATTTCCCATTGTGAGAAATATCTTCAAAAGAGAGATTTTCTTCATTTTTATAAATTAACTCACTTTCCCTGCTCTGCATATCCATTTCATATAAATCAAAAAACTGCGGATTCCTTTTGTTTGAAAGATAATAGAAACCGGTTTTCTCATTGTTCCATCCGGCAAATTGTGCTTTTTCATTTTCTCCGGGTGTTAGATCGGTAGGGGTTTCATTTGGCTCAAGCAGGTAAATATGGTTAATTTCATTTCCGCCTTTATCTGCCGAGTAAAGGATATTCTCAGAATTTGGAACATAATCTATAGCGAAATAAGAATCTTCTTCAGAAGAAGTTATTTGTTGCATTTCTGCGGAAGAAATATCAATTTCAAACAAATTAAAAATTCCACTTTTGTCAGAACTTACCAGTAGTTTATCTTCATCAGGAGAAAAATAACCTCCGCCTATTCTGGTATTTTCATAGAACTGTTCAATGGTATAATCTTCGGGTTCCTGGTTTTGTTGCGCAAATACGGGAAGGCTGAGAAAAGCCATTAGGTAAACAAAATATTTCATAATTAGAAGTTTTGGTTGGTTATGTGGTTTGATAATCAGTAAATTAAATAAACTAAATTTACGTAATTTTCGCTGAACTGATTTAGATAACCTATTTTTTGCAAAAAGTGGGGTTTATCACTATTTTAAAGAAAAAATATCTAAGTATGAAAAATAAGAATCTAACTTCAATTATCTTATTTGCAGCTACTACAGCTTCAAAAGAGTTTAACTTTAGGAAAGATCACGATACTATTAGGGTAAAAGATCTAAACACTTCCGTAAAATTTTACAAAGATATTTTTGGGTTAGAGCAAATAGATAATGGTGGTCTTGGAGACCATATTAAATGGTTTAAGCTGGGTAATAATGTACAGCTGCATTTGGTGGAAAGCGATACGAAAATAGAAAAAAATAAAGGTTTTCATTCTGCTTTTAATACTCAAAACCTATCGGAATTTATGGAATTTCTTAAGGATAAGAACATTCCTTTTGAAAACGGGAAAGGTGAAAAAAATACAATTACCAACCGCCCGGACGGGGTTAAACAAATTTATTTTCAGGATCCCGATGGGTACTGGATAGAGGTGAACGACAGTAAGGTTTAGCTTTTTACCGCATATTCCTTTTTAAGCAAGCCAAGTTCTTCAATAGTTTTTAAAACACCGTTTTCGTTGTTATCAAAATTGGTTAAATACTTACTTGCTTTAATAATCTCGGGATGCGCGTTTTTCATTGCGTAGCTGTATTTCGCGTTTTGCATCATTTCCAGGTCATTGAGGTAATCTCCAAAAACCAGAGTTTCTTCAGAAGAAATATTTAATTCTTCCTGGATTCCGCTAATTGCATTCCCCTTATTTGCAGTAATAGAAGTGATATCTATAAATACATGGGCGGCAATTGCTACTTTATATTCATTTGCATATTCTTCTAAATGCGGGTAGGTATTTTCTTCAACCCCATTAAAATTACAAAAAGTTACTTTTAAAAATGTGTCGTCTACCTGGGTGAGATCGTCTACTTTTTTTATCTTTTTATAAAATTTGTTGATTTCGTTAAAAAAGCTATCGTCTTTACTTTCTATATACGCCGAATTTTTCCCGCAAAGTACTAAGTGTGTATTAGAAAGTTCCCTACCTTTTCTTACAAAATCCATCGCGGCTGTTTTGTCTAAAGGGTTTACATACAGATCTTTTCCTTTATGCACTACGTGAGTACCATTTTCGGCAAAAAACATCATTCGGTCTTTAATTCTTTCAAATTTGCTCTCCAGATTGTAAAACTGCCGGCCACTTGCCACAGCGAACATTATTCCTTTATTATTAAGTGATTCTTCTATCTCCCAAAAATCTGGATGTATCTCGTGCTCGTCGTTCAACAAAGTTCCATCCATATCGGTCACAATCAGTTTTATCATAGCGCAAAATTAAGCTGCAAATATAAAAGATTAGAATTGGGTATAAGTTAAGAAAGCATCAAATGTCCTACTATCTAAATAGAAATTCTTGATGTATGTCTTTGATTCCCAAAAAGCTGAAGTGGTATTCGCTATTTTTATTTAAAATAATTATAAATAAGCTTTTGAAAAAGGGATTTCGTTTTTACATTTGCCGCGTATTTAAATCCAATCTAAATAAAAACACTGACTAATGAAGCTTTCAAATAGCCTGATTATGTTCTTTCTTTTAGCTATTCAAATTAGCTTTGCACAAAATAACGGTGCAATTAAAGGAAATGTAGTAAATAATGCAGCAAACCCGCTGTCTAATGTTAATGTTGAAGTTAAAGGTCTTCAAATTGGTGATGAAACCAATAATAGGGGAGAATTTACGTTAAGAAATATTCCAGAAGGAAACTATACGCTACAAATTTCTTATGTAGGGTATGAGACCCAGAATTTAAAAGTTAGCGTACAGCCTGGCGCAACTACCAATATTCCTTCTATTGTTTTATTAGGAAAGGAAGAGCAGTTGGGAACCGTGGTTCTAAGGGGAAATGGAAACGGCAATAAGTTTACCCGAAATACCAGCGTGAGTGTAGCAAAGATGCCACTTAAAAAGATCGAAAATCCGCAGGTTTATAATAATATTACCGCTGAGCTTTTACAGGAACAGGTAATTACCAATTTTGACGATGCGATTAAAAACGCTTCAGGCCTTACCAAACTTTGGGAATCTACCGGCCGTGGAAATGATGGTGCAGGGTATTTCTCGCTTAGAGGTTTTCCTGTGCAACCAACTTTAGTAAACGGTTTGCCGGCACTAACTAACGGGAGCCCAGATCCTGCCAATATGGAAAATATTGAAGTAATAAAAGGCCCGTCTGGAACGCTTTACGGAAGTAGCCTGGTGTCTTACGGCGGTTTGATTAATATCACGACCAAAAAGCCTTATAATTATTTTGGCGGAAATGTTTCTTACACTTTAGGAAGCTTCGGACTTAACCGTGTAACTGCCGATGTTAATACTCCGCTTGATGAAACCGGTGATGTTGCTTTAAGAGTAAACACTGCTTACCATACCGAAAACAGTTTTCAGGATGCCGGCTTTAATAAATCGTTATTTGTTGCGCCTTCGTTAAGCTATAAAGTAAATGATAAACTTTCATTTTTTATAAATACTGAATTTTACGATTCTGAAAGTACAAATCCTTTAATGTTGTTCGTAGATAGAGGTGCACCGCTTAGAGCTACCAATATAGAAGAATTAGGTTATAACAACGAGCTTTCTTACACCAGTAACGATCTTACTGTAGAGAACCCCACTTTTAGCCTGCAGGCGCAAATGAATTATGAACTTTCTGATAGCTGGACTTCTCAAACGGCAGTTTCAACAGGATCGGCTAAAGCATTGGGGAATTATTCATATTTATATGAAACTACTCAGTTTAATCAGGGTAGAGAAGAGGTGCCTGGTGAAGCAACAAATTTAGATGAAGGACTTGTGTTTTCCCGCTACATTAGTAATCAAAATTCTACAACTATAAGTAATGATATTCAGCAGAATTTTATCGGAGATTTTGAAATCGCAGGAATGCGTAACCGCACGGTAGTTGGTTTAGATTATTTCAATAGAAAAGTAATTGATAACAATAGCGGATATGTTGGAAATGGTGAGGTTTATATTGGTAAGGCCAGCCTTCAGAATGTAAACGAAAGTGTTTACGATATCTACGAGCCTGAAAACTATATCACCAATTACGATAGCGGAATTCTAAGTAAAGAAGGTGTAGCCGGCTTATTAGAAAACGTAAATAGGAATAATAATATCGCTGAAGAAGATATTTATAGCGCCTATATTTCTAACGTTCTTAATTTTACTCCGCAATTGGCTGTAATGACCAGTCTAAGATTAGACCAGTTTGAAACTGAAACCAATAGCCAGACCGCACTATCTCCAAAATTTGGAGTGGTTTATCAACCGGTTTTAGATAAAGTAGCGCTATTCGCAAATTACATGGATGGTTTTAGCAACGTGGGCCCAAGACAGGTAGATAACCTGGAGACCGGAGAAACAAGAACTATAGTTTTTGATCCTGAAAGAGCAAAACAATTTGAAGTTGGGACCAAATTAAACCTGCTTAAAAATCATCTTTCTGCTACCTTAAGTTATTACGATATCCAGGTTTCTAATATGGTAATGCAAGATGCTGAAAACCCTTTTAATCTTGTTCAGGATGGAGAGCAATATAGCCGCGGATTTGAAGCCAGTCTTACCGCCAGCCCTTTTGAAGGTTTAAATTTAATTGCAGGATTTAGCCATAACGATAGCGAATTAACTGAATCTGATCAAACTGATTTTCTTGGAAGAAGACCGGAATCTGCTGGGCCGGAAACTTTAGCTAACTTCTGGGCAAGCTATCGTTTTGTTCAGGGAAATCTTAAAGGTTTCGGACTTGGTTTTGGCGGAAATTATGCTAGTGATAATATGATCTTTAACCGTCAAACTGCTGGTATTTTTACTCTTCCTTCTTACACGATTTTAAATGCTTCATTATTCTATAATGTAGATAAATTTGGAATTAATTTGAAGTTGAATAATCTTACCAACGAAGAATATTATACCGGTTGGTCTACAATAAATCCTCAAAGACCAAGAAACTTTGCGGCGAGTTTAACTTATAATTTCTAATTAAATAAATTAATATGGTCACCATCAAAATTGTTTTGAGTTTTGGTGGTGGCCTATTTATATGCAGAAAAAAACAAAAAATAAAGGATTAAAGAAGTGGATTGCAAAACTTCATTTGTGGCTGGGACTGGGTTCCGGTCTTATTGTTTTTATAGTAGCAGTTACCGGATGTATTTTTGTTTTTCATGACGAGATTAAGGACATTACCCGCGATTATCGCAAGGTCGCCTCTCAAGAATCAACATTTGTAGCGCCTTCAAAACTTCAAAATAAAACAAAATCGCTTTTTCCTGAAGCCCAACCGGGAATGGTTGTTTACCAGGGCAGGGACCGTTCAGCTTTTGTTTATTCTGTTATAGATGAGGTGCCGCATCATATTTATTTCAACCCTTATTCTGCCGAATTTCTTCAGAAAGAAAACCTGGAAGACGATTTTTTTCTAATTGTAGAAGATTTACATATGCATCTCTGGCTTCCGGAGAAAATAGGGAAACAGGTAGTAGGAATTTTTACATTAATTTTCGTTTTCATGCTTATTTCTGGAATAGTGCTTTGGTGGCCGAAAAAGCGAAAAAACTTCAAGAAACGTCTTCAAATAAGATGGGATGCCAAATGGCGCCGTGTAAATTACGACTGGCATAGTATAACCGGATTATATATTTCGCTTCTGGCTTTGTTTATAGCTATTATGGGACTTAGTTTTTCTTATGAATGGATGAATCACGGCCTATACGACCTGGCAAATCTATGGCAGGAAAAACCGGAAGACCGGTTAAATATTCAGATTGAAGATGCTGAATATTCTGAAAACGCCCTGGATATTGCAATAGTTGAAACCTTAAAACAACGGCCTGAAGATGAAATGTTTTTTGTGTGGGAACAGGGAGGAAGCGCACCAATAACTACAGGATCTTATCCTGAAGCTCTGGATTATGATCACCAATCTAACTTTTATTTTCATCCGGAAACCGGGGAATTATTGAAAAATCACGAATACTCTAGCAAAAGTGCCGGGATGAAATTACAGGAAATGACCTTTGGTTTACACACGGGCCAGTATTTTGATCTACCCGGAAAAATAATCGCATTTTTTCTAAGCTTATTTG
>Ga0207891_1001459_pt1 | contig 10584 bp, 9 predicted proteins | sample LinPmetageLP50_FD_184061 | JGI IMG/M metagenome (GOLD analysis project Ga0207891, IMG submission 184061) | Marine viral communities from the Pacific Ocean - LP-50 (SPAdes) | ecosystem: Environmental > Aquatic > Marine > Oceanic | place: Pacific Ocean | collected 2011-08-27 | reverse complement strand
AAGCCGGTGAATTCAGTGCTATTTTTTATAATGCTGAAGAGTTTGAAATGCTGGAAAATGATACTTTTTGGCTTTCGGAAACTCCAGCTGAAATTTCAGTAGGATGGGATGCTGCGATGGAAAGGATTTGTACTTATGCAAAATTCAAAGAGAAAAAATCGGAAAAAGTATTCTGGGTTTTTAATACGCATTTTGACCACGTTGGAGAAAAAGCCAGAGAAAATAGCGCAAAACTTATTTGGGAGAAAATTTCAGCATTAAATAAAGAAAATCTTCCGGTGATTTTAATGGGTGATCTAAACCTGGAACCCCATACTGGTGGAATAAGATTTTTAATGCGAAAAATGAATGATTCTAAAGCGGTGGCTAAACTCGATTTTGGCCCAGAAGGTACTTATAACGGTTATAATTTTGAGGAACCCGTAACTCGAAGAATTGATTATATTTTTACTTCAGATGAGATTGAAGTTAAAAAATATGGCGTTTTGAGTGATTCAAAAGATCTAAAATACCCCTCAGACCATCTGCCGGTTTGGGTGGAAGTTGATCTTAAATAGACCCATTTCGGAAGATATTTTTTTAAACTTTTTCTCTATAATCTATTCTTAAAAATTCGTCATCCTAAACCAGGTTACAGGATGACGGATTTTATAAGATCTATTTAGAAATCCATAAAGGTACTTCGGGGTTTTTCCCGAATAATTCTTCGGTTACACTTCCAACTAACAGGCTGGAAATATTATTCGCACCTTTATCGGCCACAATTAAAATATCAACGTTATTTTTCTTTGCACATTCCAATAAATTACTGGCCACACTGGCGTCCCTGCCGGGAATAATTAAGGGTGTTACTTCGCCCTGGTAATCTAATTTGCTAAGAAATTTATCTCCTTTTTCCCGGGCGTGTTTTTCAATTTTCGGGGCCATTGCTTCTTTAGGAACATAAGGTGAAAATTGCACCGGTACCGAATATACATGTGCGGCAGTTACAGGAGCCGAAGTAGCCTTCTGAAGCATTTGTGCTATAGGAAATATTTTTCGAGATTCACGGGAAAAATCGGTTCCCGCCCAAATTGTTTTTATTTCTGGATGAAAGTCCCGTGGAACAGAGAGAATATCACATTTTAAAAGACGCAGCAATTTATTGCTTACAATTCCTGTTCCTTTTTTTCTATTCTTATTTCCAACCATCACCAGGTCTATATAATATTTATTGGCGATATAATTTATCAAGGATTCGGTATAAGGGTCTTCAGAAATAAGAACTTCCCATTCTGCCTTACTATTAAAATGGGTTTCTACTTTTTCATTGAGTTCGTCGCCAATTATCTCATCAAGATTTACATCTTTCATTTGTTCATCAAAAAGCGAAGAAATCTCATATTTCTTAATATTATGTACAAAATATACCTTTTTAATTTTTAGCGTCTCCGATAAGAATGAAGCATATTTTATAACTGAATTATCAATGTCTGAAAGGTCTAAGGCAACCAGAATGTTGGTGAATTTTTCCATAATGCCTGTTTTTTAGTTTTGGTTATTGTTTTTGCCTAGGTTTCTTTTCTTAACAATATCATTCACGATATCCTCATAATTTTCCATCTCCTTTTGTTCTTTTTTATCCTGCATTTCTACCAGATCTTCTTTTAAACCTTTGTAGAGGGAGTAGCACATAATAAGCAGAATAACAGCAAAGGGCAATCCGGTAACTATGGTTGCGGTTTGGAGCGCTTGTAGCCCGCCGCCAATTAATAAAACTGCGGCTACAGTTCCTTCGGTAACTGCCCAAAAGATTCGCTGACCTTTTGGTGCATCTATTTTTCCTCCAGAAGTTAAACTATCAATTACCAATGATCCAGAATCTGATGAAGTAATAAAAAAGCCGGCAATTAAAATTACTGCTACTACATTTATTACCATAGAAAGCGGGTAATCTTCAAAGAAAACAAATAGGGCAGTGGCAATATCATCGTTAACGGCGTCTATTATACTCATATCTCCACCAAGAGCTTCCTGGATTGAAACACTACCAAAGGCTGAAAGCCAGAAAAAAGTGACTAAAGAAGGTACTAATAATACTCCTAACACAAATTCCCTAATGGTTCGTCCTTTAGAAATTCGGGCGATAAACATTCCAACAAATGGCGACCAGCCAATCCACCAGCCCCAGTAAAACACGGTCCAGTCGTTTTGCCAGGAGCTATTAGTGAAAGTTTCACTCCAGGTAGAAATTTCAATAAAATTGAAAAGATAACTTCCGGTATTTTCAACAAAAGATCTAAAAATAAAAACGGTAGGACCAAGAACTAAAGCCAGGCCAAGCAAAAGCAAGGCCACCCGCATATTCCATTCACTAAGAAATTTAACTCCTTTATCTACCCCAAGAACTACTGAAATTGTTGCAATAAGCGTAATTCCAGCAATTAATAATACCTGTGTGGTAATTCCGCTGGGAATATTGAAAACGTGATCTAAACCAGAGGCAATTTGCTGAACCCCGAATCCAAGAGATGTAGCTAAACCAAATAAAGTAGCTAGAACTGCGAAAATATCTATTGCGTCTCCAATTTTTCCATAGATTTTATCTCCCAGGAAAGGATAAAAAATAGAACGTATAGTTAGTGGCAAACCTCGAGTGTAGGTAAAATAAGCAAGTGCCAGGCCAACTAAGGCATATACTCCCCAGGCGTGAAAACCCCAGTGTAAAAACGTAAAATTCATAGCTTCCTGGGCGGCAGCTGCAGTTCCTGGTTCACCGGTTGGAGGTGCTGTAAAATGCATTACAGGTTCGCCCACACTAAAGAATAACAGCCCAATTCCCATCCCCGCGCTAAACAGCATGGCAAACCATGAGAGGGTTTTAAATTCGGGTTTGGCATTTTGGCCACCTATGCGCATATTTCCAAATTGCCCGAGGGCCAGGTAGACCAGGAATACCAGAAATATATTTACACACATGATAAAAAACCAGTCGGCATTATTGGCCACCGCCGTTTGAATATCTGCAAAAATAGTTTCTGCCTGTTTTTCAAAAATGAGAGTAAGAGCGATGCTTACAATAATTATAAAGGATGAAATAAAGAAAACGGGACCGTTTACTTCTAATCCAAAAATTGACTTTTTCTCATCGCTTCTGGTAACTTTCTTTGCCATATAAGTGGTTTTCAGAAATTAAATTAAAAATAGTAGCCTATGTTGATGTTGAATCTTGCTTCCCATTTTGCATCGGGGTTACCGGCTGCAAAATCGTCTACAAAATTACCTCCCAACCAGGAGTGATTATAGCCGGCGGCGTAATCTATATAAGTATAAACCTGCCCGGCGGTAACCAGTACTCCTGTAACGTTCATATAAGAATCAGTAAAACTGCTCTTATGTTTTTGCATATAACCAAAATCGTTATAGAATTCCAAATTAGAAACGGGCCCCAGGTTTACAGGGATATTTCTTGAAATTGCCAGGGAATATAAATTAAAGTTGGCAGCAACTTCATAAGGTGCGCCATAAGCACCAAAACTTAAAGCTTCCCTGCTTTCTCCTTCAGCATTAATGGGATTATGCGAAGCGGTTAAAGCCTGGGCTTTTAAATTCCAACGATTTTGAGTGATTTCGTAATGCGCGGCCAAACCGTAATGATTTCCGGTTTCCTGGGTGTCTAAATTATAGAGGCCACCATATTGGGCCGAAACGCCTAATCTATTAGCAGCCTTATCCCCAAATTTATAAACGATTTTCCCGTTAAATTGATTTATTTCTTTGTTTCTGCCAACAACATCATAAGAATATCTACTGGTAGAAGATTCGGTCTCACTGCCAAATCGCAATTCTTCCGAATTTTTGAAGAAAGCAAAGTGATATTCATACTTCTCCCCGGCGTGAATATATTTTATACCCATATCGTGATCATCTTCCAGCCCCATATAATAGGTTAAATTAAAGAACCAGTTGTGTGAATTATATTGCTGAATACCAAAGGGCACCTGGGTAAGGCCAATTTGAATTTCGTCTATATCATTAAATTTATATCCCATCCAGCCTTGCTTCATTACGCCACCGCCAAAAGCGTCAGAGTATAATCTATATTCAGCATTTAAGTAAACCCCTTTATATTTTGCATTGAAGTTTACTCTAAAAATATCGTATCCAAAATCACCACCACGGTTTTTTTGTCCGTCTTTCCAGGAAGAAAGGTTATAATTATAACGAAGCGCACCACCAACAGATACTTCTGGTTCTTCCTGCGCAGTTAAAGGAACTACTATAAATATACAGAAAATAGCTAAACAGAATTTCCAGGGAAATACACCTTTCGAAATAGGTTGTTTTTGCATTAAGGTTTAGGTTGGTTGAATTTCAAATTAACTTAATTTAAAACGGAAACTCTTAATAATGAATTAGATTAACTTTTATTTAATTAAATATAACAGCTGTTAAGAGAGCTATAGGTTTTGTTTACTAGTAGGAGTTAATAATAGCAATGGGCATTAAAAATGCCCTCCAACGGATTTAAAATATAAAAGATTTTAACTGAAGAAAAACAACCTTAAATTTTCATGAATTTTAATAAACGGGGTGGTGCAATAACAATCACACCCAAGACATATGACCGGGTGTTTTGATAAAATAAGTGGTAAGTAGAACTGCGCGCACCTTGCACTTAAAGAAATTTTATAAGCTATTTACCGTTTTTCTTATAGCAACTAAATTACTTAGTAATTTATCCAGATAATTAAGATCTAGCATATTTGCACCGTCACTTTTAGCGTTGGCCGGGTCAAAATGAGTTTCTATAAACAGGCCATCTACTTTATTTACTATTCCTGCGCGGGCAATAGTTTCTATCATTTCTGGTCTGCCCCCGGTTACACCGCTGCTTTGGTTGGGTTGTTGGAGAGAATGAGTAACATCTAAAACGGTAGGAGCAAATTCACGCATAGTAGGAATTCCCCTAAAATCTACAATCATATCCTGGTAACCAAACATAGTCCCACGATCGGTAACCATAACCTGCTCGTTATTGCAATCTGTTACTTTGGTAACCGCGTGTTTCATACTTTCAGGACTCATAAACTGTCCTTTTTTAAGATTAACCACTTTTCCGGTTTCTGCGGCGGCAACTACTAAGTCTGTTTGCCGCACCAAAAAGGCTGGGATTTGGAGAATATCTACATATTCAGCAGCCATTTTTGCGTCGCTTATTTCGTGAATATCGGTTATAGTAGGGATCTCAAAAGTTTCAGAAACTTTTCTAAGAATTTTGAGAGCTTTTTCATCCCCAATTCCTGTAAAACTATCAATTCTGCTGCGATTAGCTTTTTTAAAAGATCCTTTAAAAACGTAGGGAATTTCCAGTTTATCGGTTATTTCAACTACTTTTTCAGCTATTCTCAGCGCCATTTCTTCACCTTCAATCGCACAGGGCCCGGCTAGTAAAAAGAAATTGTTAGAATTAATATGTTTTAACTGCGGAATCTTTTCAAGTTTCATAAAATGGGAATTAGGAAAGCAAAGATAACAGATTTAAGCGGGTGTTACAATTCAAAAAATAAGTGTTTTCCCGAGTTTAATTTTCTACTTACTACATTATACGTAAGAACTATTTGTTGTAATTTCCCGTGGTAATTTTTAAAATATGGAACTGCAACATTTGCTAATTTCTGAACTACAACACGAAGTTGTGCTTACCGAAAAATTTTTGAAACGTATTCCTGCCGATAAATTGGACTGGCGACCACATAAAAAATCAATGAGCATAAAGCAATTAGCGAATCATCTAGCTGAAATCCCTAGTTGGATAACTGCTACTATGGAAATGGACGAAATGGATATGGCTGGTTATAAATCTCCAGATTTTGATAGTATTGAAGAAATCCTTGAAATATTGCAGAATAATACCTCTGAAGCAGAAGCTGCTTTAAGAAAACCGGATAGTGAATACGAGAAAAACTGGAAAATGATTCAGGATGGCAAAGTGTTAATGGATATGCCTAAATATTCTGTTCTTAGAATGATGGTTCTTAATCAATTCCCACACCACAGGGCGCAATTGGGCGTTTATTTTAGATTATTGGATATCCCGGTGCCGGCTACTTATGGGCCATCTGCCGACGAAAATTAAAAGATCAATTTTAAATTCTTAGCTTTGCAAAAATTTTGGCTATGCAAAGATTAAAAGAACAGTTCAGTAATTATTATACCCCTAAGCGTTTACTTATCAACGCACTAATAATGACGGCTGCTACCATTTTCTTTATCTATCAAAGACCCGAAGAACCTTTACTCGGTATTGGTTTTGGAACTATTGCTGCTATTTATTTTGGTTTCTTCGTATATAAAAGGCTAAAATCTACTTCCTGATTTTATTAAAATCTATATTCAAAATTAACCTTTTGAATATCAGTTAATTTGCTTCTATATTTTTTATTTTGAATTAGTCGCTTCAGATACTTGTATCTTTAAAATTAGCCGTACATTTGCAGCCTTAAAAATGAGGCGCTTATATGACAGCTATTAAAAACATCGCGATTATCGCGCACGTAGACCACGGTAAAACTACCCTGGTAGACAAGATTATGTATCACTGCCGTTTGTTCAGAGATAACCAGAACACCGGAGATCTTATTCTGGATAATAACGACCAGGAACGGGAACGTGGTATTACCATTACTTCTAAAAACGTATCGGTAGTCTATAAAGACACCAAAATCAATATTATTGATACTCCTGGTCACGCCGATTTTGGTGGAGAGGTAGAGCGAGTATTAAATATGGCCGATGGGGTTCTATTATTGGTAGATGCCTTTGAAGGTCCAATGCCGCAAACCCGTTTTGTGTTGCAAAAAGCTATAGACCTTGGTTTAAAACCTTGCGTTGTAGTGAATAAGGTAGATAAACCAAACTGTACTCCAGATGAGGTACACGAAAAGGTTTTTGACCTTATGTTTGAATTAGGTGCCGAAGAATGGCAGCTTGATTTCCCAACCGTTTACGGTTCAGCGCTTAATAACTGGATGAGCGATGATCCAGATGTGAAAACAGATAATATTGAACCGCTTCTTGATATGGTACTGGAGCACATTCCATCGCCTAAAGTACAGGAAGGTTCTCCTCAAATGCTTATTACTTCTTTAGACTTTTCTTCTTTTACAGGAAGAATCGCTATAGGTAGATTACAACGTGGGCATTTAAAAGAAGGAATGCAGGTTTCATTAGTGAAGCGTGACGGGAGTATAAAAAAGACAAGAATTAAAGAACTTTTTATTTTTGAAGGTTTAGGCCGTAAAAAAGTAGACGAAGTTCAGCCAGGTGATATTTGTGCTATTGTGGGTCTTGAAGGTTTTGAAATTGGTGATACTATTGCTGATATTGAAAACCCCGAAGGGCTTAAAACCATCGCTATAGATGAGCCTACAATGAGTATGCTTTTCACTATTAACGATTCTCCTTTCTTCGGAAAAGATGGAAAGTTTGTGACTTCAAGGCATATTAAAGAAAGACTTACCAAGGAATTAGAGAAAAATCTTGCCCTTAGGGTAAAGGAAACCGATAGTGCCGATAAATTTTTGGTTTATGGCCGTGGGGTAATGCACCTTTCTGTACTTATTGAAACAATGAGAAGAGAAGGTTACGAGCTTCAAATTGGACAGCCACAGGTAATTATCAAGGAAATCGATGGTGAAAAATGTGAGCCGGTTGAAGAACTAACTATAGATTTACCTGAAGAAGTTTCAGGAAAAGCTGTAGAAATGGTAACGATGCGAAAAGGAGAAATGCTAAGCATGGAAACCCGTGGCGAACGTATGATCATACAGTTTATGATTCCTTCGCGAGGAATTATAGGTTTGCGTAATCAGTTGCTTACTGCTACTGCAGGTGAAGCGATTATGGCTCACCGTTTTAAAGAATATCAGCCGTTGAAAGGTGGAATTCCACAGCGTCAAAACGGTTCTTTAATTTCTATGGAACGCGGAAAAGCAATTCCTTATTCTATTGATAAATTACAGGATAGAGGGAAGTTTTTCGTAGATCCGGGAGAAGAAATTTATGAAGGCCAGGTAATTGGTGAAAATTCCCGTCAGGATGATATGGCGGTAAATATTACCAAAACCAAAAAGCTTTCTAACGTACGTTCTTCTGGTGCCGATGATAAAGCGAAGATTGTACCTGCACTTAAGTTCTCTTTGGAAGAAGCCTTAGAATATATTCAGAAAGATGAGTATGTTGAGGTTACTCCAAGTCACTTAAGGTTGCGTAAAATTTATCTTACCGAAAACGAGCGTAAGAGAAATAAAATAGTTTAATCACTCAACTTTAAAGAGTTTGTTTGCTAATTTTCAAAAGGCGTCAGGCTGAACTTGTTTCAGCATCTAATAACTTAGAACCTGAAACAAGTTTAGGTTGACGTTAAAAAGAGAATTTTCAAACAAACTCTTCTTTTTTTTATATGGAATTCCTGGGAATTAGTCTTACTGAATGGATAGGTTATCTAGCCTCCTTTTTTGTAGCGATTTCTTTCTTTATGAAGAATATCATAAAGCTTAGAATTGTAAACAGCCTGGGTTGTATCTTTTTTATTGTCTACGGTGTTTTAATAGATTCCTGGCCGGTAATTATTACAAACGCGGTAATTGTGTGTGTAAATTTCTATTACCTTTTTATCAATAAAAAACCGCACAGGGTAAAAGCTGATGAAGTTCAGCCTTAAACCGATTTCTGAACAACTTCAAAAACACGTTGCCCGTCACATTTTAAAGTTTTTGAAGGATATTTAAGCAGTAAAGCATAATCGTGCGTAGCCATAAGAATGGTATTCCCATTTTTGCTAATTTCCTGAAGTACTTCCATAACTTCTACTGAAGTTTGCGGGTCCAGGTTTCCGGTAGGTTCATCGGCAAGAATAAGTTCGGGGTCGTTTAAAAGAGCACGTGCAATAGCTACCCGTTGCTGCTCCCCACCAGAGAGTTGATAAGGAAATTTAAATCCTTTAGATTTCATTCCTACTTTATCTAAAACCTCGTCAATTTTAAGATCCATTGCTTTTTGGTCTTTCCAGCCGGTTGCTTTTAGTACAAAAAGCAAATTGTCTTTTATATTTCTATCGGTTAACAATTTAAAATCCTGGAAAACAACACCAAGTTTTCGTCTTAAAAAAGGAATATCTTTTTCCTTAAGTGTACGCAAATTAAAGTCTACAATAGTTCCCTCACCTTCGGTAAGTGGTAAATCGCCGTAAAGTGTTTTCATAAAACTACTTTTTCCGGTTCCGGTTTTACCAATAAGATAAACAAAATCGCCTTTGTTTATGTGTACATCTACTTCAGATAAAATAAGGCTTTCACGCTGGTAAATAGCAGCGTTATTTAATTTCAAGACGGTATTAGACATAAAGTTTTAGGCTTTTCTTCAGTGTAAAAATATCGGTAAATATACATTTTTCAAAAGGCGCGGGTTTACTTTTTTTTACATTAACATAATTATCACTTTATATCGGCGTTAATAAAGCAAGGTTTAAATTATCTTTGAATACTCAACTTAAAAATCAATAAATGACACCTAACAAAATTTTACTGTTTGTTGTTTTAATTTTCTTCTCTTTTAAAGGAATTTCTCAGCGATCGGCCAACTATACCCACGATCTCGCTGAATTTAACAAAGCTCTTGAACTTTATAATAATCAGCAATTTTTGGCTGCCCAAAACTTGTTTGATGAAGTAAAAGAGCAAACCGAAGACGAGAAAATTGAAGGAGATTGTGCTTATTATATTGCCAATGCGGCCGTAAGGTTAAACCAACCCGGCGCAGACAGGTTAATGGAGCGCTTTGTAAGTCGTTATCCCACCAGCACAAAAACTAATTCGGCTTATTTGGATGTAGCCGATTATTATTTTCAAACCGGAAAATATTCCCTTGCCCGCAAGTGGTATGATAAAGTTGATGAAAAAAGTATGAGCAGGGCAGAAAGGGAACGCTATTATTTTAATAATGGCTACGCCTATTTTAGAGCTAAACAATACGACCAGGCGCGCACATATTTAGAAAGGGTTCGGGATTCGCAGGAGTTTGGTTCACAGGCAAAATATTACATTGGTTATATGGCCTACGAGGGTGATGATTATGAGGAAGCCAATCAAAATTTTGAAGCGGTACGTAGTAACGATAGGTATAGTGAAGACCTTTCTTATTTCCAGGCCGATATGAACTTTAAACTCGGAAATTTTGAGGAAGCTATAAAACTGGCTAAAGAACAATTACAAAGTTCTAATCGTATAGAACGTTCGCAATTAAATAAGATTATTGGTGAAAGTTATTTCAACCTAGAGCAGTATGAAGAAGCGCTGCCTTATTTAAAAGAATATGATGGCGAACGCGGAAGATGGAATAATACCGATTATTACCAGTTAGGTTATGCTTATTACAAGCAGGGAGATTACGAAAAAGCGATTTCTGAATTCAATAAAATTATTGATGGAAAAAATGAGATTGCCCAAAACGCCTATTATCATTTAGCGCAATCTTATTTAGAATCTAACCAAAAACAGCAGGCTTTAAATGCATTTAAAAATGCCAGTGAAATGGATTTCAATT
>Ga0207891_1001458_pt1 | contig 10591 bp, 8 predicted proteins | sample LinPmetageLP50_FD_184061 | JGI IMG/M metagenome (GOLD analysis project Ga0207891, IMG submission 184061) | Marine viral communities from the Pacific Ocean - LP-50 (SPAdes) | ecosystem: Environmental > Aquatic > Marine > Oceanic | place: Pacific Ocean | collected 2011-08-27 | reverse complement strand
CTTAAAGATGAAGTTGCTATGTATCACCTGGCCGGTGCGCGTGGTTCTTTTGCACCGGACGATATTATTATCCCACTTGAAGATCATGAAGAATTTAAAGAAATCATGGTTAATGACGTTACGGCTCCAACGTATGACCGTCACCAGTTTGGCGGTGATGCGACAAGCTTTGAAGCGATTGATGCTGCGGATATTATGACGCTTGAAAAGCTTGATGACTTAGCGCTTATTTTGGAAGAACAAGCTAACCCAATGAAGAACATTAGCTTTGAAGCTGACCAAATGGCTAACGAGTCGCCGTTCTTCTTGTTATTCGTAACACCGCGCCAATGGCGTGACCTTTGGGCTTCTGCGACTGATAAAAAGTTACAAGAGCTACAATCACGCGCTATTAAACGCGGCCAAGGTTTCAATCACCCTGTATTCAAAGGTGATGTGATCATGTGGCGCAACATTCTTGTTCGTCAATATCGTAAGCCTGTACGCTTCTTTGCAGGTGATCAAGTGACTGTATCGAACAACGATAAGTTAGCGACAACTAAAATTGTTGAAGCTGGTACAACTATCGATCGTGCAATCCTTCTTGGTGGTCAAGCGCTTGCGAATGCTTACGGTAAGTCTGATTCAGGCTCGCACTTCTCTATGACTACAGAGAAAACCGACCACGGCAACGCGAACGAAACAGCTATCGTATGGATGAATGGTTGTAAGAAAGTACGCTTCTCTGACAAAACAGGTCGCGTGAACGATTACGGCACGATGGTAATTGATACGGCTGTATCTCTACAGTAAGCCTTTATGCCGGAGCAATCCGGCTTTCACTTAAATTTTTAGTAATTGGATAAAATTATGAAAGAAACATTTTATAAAGGTGCCGCTGGCAACCTATCGCTACACGTAGTAACGATTTCACTTACTGCTTTAGCAGTTGATGCTACAGCTATCGCCTCAGAAAACTTGCCTATTGGTACTCAAGTCACTGGCGTTCGTATTATTAACGAAGCGCTAGGCACTGGCACTGAGCTAACAGTTCAGGTTGTTGATCATTCAGGTGGTGAAAAGGACTTAACCGCTTTTGATACTGAAAGTGCTGGCAATGCAGGCGCATTTGTTAAGCCTGTATATATTGGCGATGAAGGTCCGAGCGATTTAGTTGTTAAAAATACGGGATCAGCTGCGGCAACCGGCGAAGCTGTACTTCAATTAGAGTACCGCTACAAAGGTTACTAAGCCTTTTAGATACACGTTTAAATCAAGCCTCGCTAATTGCGGGGCTTTTTTATTGGGGAATATCCATGAACAATACAACAAATATCGTTTATATCGGTAAGAAGCCTTTTAAAAAAGACACCGTATGTAATACCCGTACTATTTTCAAGCAAGGCGAGCCAACGGCCGTACCTTCTGAGCTTGTTCAGCGTTTTTTAGACTTTAACGAAGTTTGGGTTGCTGAAAAAGAAGCTAAAGCTTATATCGAGCGCCAAAAGTTCTTAGCAGAACAGGCCGAAAAAGAACGCATTGCACGCGAAGAAGCTGAAAAGCAAGAAGCGCTTGATGCAAGCATGTTAATCATCGTTGATGGCGAAGAAATCGACTTAGGCAAGTACAGCTCAAATCAACTTAGTACATTCGTTGAAGCGCACGACTTAACTATTGAAGGTGCTAAAAAGCCAGTGCCAGCATACTGCAAAAAAGTACGTGATGCGTTCCGCGCTTCTGTTTCTGACGAAGATACAGGCCAGGGCGAATAATCATGGCGCAATTATCTAGCTTGATCCCGTTAGTTCGCGAACGCTGCGGGGGCGTTCTTGACCAAATGGCGAAAGACCAGCTAGGTCGCGCCTATCAAAAGTTTTGTTATGAGTCTCGTTTTTTAGCTCGCACTCAAGAAATTGAGAAAGGGCAAAGCGGGGAACTTAACATTGATGATAATCACGTATTTGTGAGTGTTGATTTTATTTTAGATGATAATGGTAGCGAGCTAAAAAGCTCAGATGACTACTTGGTATCGTCAAATGGCGCAGTAACCGTGATCAACACGACACCTAAAGTACGTGTGTTTTACCATATCGCCCCGCAATTCATGCTACCTAATGACTTTGATGCTGATAATACCATCGTTAACCGGTGGGCAGATGCTATTGCAGATGGTGCCGCGTCAACGTTGTTGATGATGCCTAATACTGCATGGACTGATCTGGCAAAGTCTGATTATTTCAAGCGCCGTTTTACCGATGGCTACCGCGATGCTTTTCAAGTTGCTATCGAGGCACTAGACGAGCAAAGACCTACACAACAAAGAGTGTTTTACTAATGGCTATTGTTTCCTCAAATGAAATTTTAATGCGGGTTAATAAGCTCCTTAACGATCCTAACTTTACACGTTGGACCAAAGAAGAATTGCTTAATTATCTAAATGACGCGCAGCGTGCAATTGTATTGCGCCGTCCTGACTCTTTCACTGTAGACACCGATGATTTTGCGTGTGTAGAAGGTACTAAGCAGTTTTTGCCGGTTGACGCATTAAAACTTATTGATGTGACTCGCAATGAGTCGGGGCGTGCGATACGCGGGCCATACAATCGCCAAGTTTTAGATGATAACTACGACACATGGTATGCGGGTAAAGAAGCAAGCGAAGTTGAGTTGTATATCTATGACGAGCGCAACCCCAAAACGTTTTATGTTTACCCAGGCGTTATAGCAGACGTAAAGCTAACGCTTGTTTATTCAAAAGCGCCGCCGGCTATTAGCTTGGCAGATAATGAAGCGGGCGAAGTCATTGCATTAGATGATATTTACGTTAACGCGATCATTGAATGGATTTTATATCGCTCATACATGAAAGATGCTGAATATGCGGCCAATCCGAATAAGAGCCAAATGCACATGAACGCATTTAAAAGTCAGCTAGGCGAGAAAAGCCAAGCAGACGTTGCAATGATGGCGCAAGAGAAGGGGCAGTAACATGGCAGCAAGCGCAGGCGCGTGGTATCGCGTAGGAACAGTAAGTGTAACCAATGGTAGCGCAGCTATTGTAGGTGTTGGCAGTAATTGGCAAAACGATGTAATTGCAATCGCTATTGGTGATGCGTTCACCATCGACGCAAAGACCTGGTATGAGGTTATATCTGTAAATGACGATACGAGCATTACACTAGATCGTGGCTTTGAAGGCGCAACAGCAAGCGATGTTGAATATGCAATCCTAAGAAATACTTCGGGAACCATACTTACACGTATTGCAGGTCAAATAGCCGTACAGTTTAACCAAAAGCAATTGTTTTTAGATGAATTGCGCAACTGGCTAACCTCAGAAGATGAAACAGCAACGCTTACTGATAGTCATGGAATTGCTCACGTTGTTAAAACGGTTAATAAAATTCAAGAGTTAACCGGAACGGCAGCGGATAAGGATATTGTGACAAGTACCACAGATACAACAGCGGGTAGGTTGCTTACTGTTGGTTATGGTGGCTGGGGTTCAGAAAATGCAGGGCCAAGCGTAGGCGTTGATTTTGGTGATGTTAGGCTTCCTATGATGGTAATTCCTGTTGAAATTTCAGAATCCACAGGGGATTTGCCAGAAAGCAGCGGCTTTGGCACCCTACTTCCAATTCCGGGGGTTCAAAATAGCACATCACACCAATGGTACTTTTCTAGATCTTCTTCAGAGTTGAATAAGATACTGTTTAGAACAAAAAGATCAACCGCAACCCCTTATGAAGATTGGGTTGAAATGTACCACAGCGGAAACTCAGTTAACCCATTGGACTATGGATTAGGTTCCGCAGGTGCTTTGTCACTTAGTGACTCGAATATTAATGATGCACCTGTAGTCAACACCTTTTTAGGTTGGTCATCGGGATCTAATCCAGCTGCGAATGCGCCTTTATCGTCTGGCATGAGTGGGGTTAGAGTATCTTCGGGGGTAACTAGACATTCAGATTTATTAATAAGCACTCAAGGGGTAAATTCAACAAACCCAGCAAGGGCATTTATAAAATCTTGGGATGGAATTAGTACATACGGATGGCAGGAGCTATACACCAGCGGCAATTCCGTAAACCCATTAAATTATGGCATTGGTGGGGACGTTCCCTTTCTTGCAGATTTAGATGATACCACAGTTAAATCAGGAAGGTATCGGATAGATTCCAAGACCTTAAATTCAGTCATCAATGGCGCACTGGTGACAGGATTTGTGGAGGTTATGACACGGGCAACAGGTGCTAGAATTAGCTATAAAGTAGTGTCTGAGGGAGGTGATGGGAGAATTTTTAGTAGGGTTTACAATTCAGGCTTGGCAGGGACAGGTTTTTCGCCTTGGTTTCAAACTTACCACAGCGGCAACACTAATTTTAATGAGTTTACGTTCAATCAAAATGATGTTAAATCAGCATATGTAAGGGTTACAGGTCAGCTTTTTGTTGATTTGCCAATAAACTCCTTCTCCGCACCAACAGGGATAACGGTCACAGGTACATTTAGCGTTATAAATATAACTACTGGTGCAACAGTATCTAGCGGGCTAACCCCTGTAATTAACTCTGTTTCATCAAATAAGAATTTAGTTGTTTATTTCATTGGTACGTTTGACAGGGCAGCGAACTACATTGTATATGCCGATAATGGTGGTGCTACTATCGAGGTGAACTTCTAATGCTAACATTCATAAATGACAACGACTTTTTGCTAGTCGATAAATATAAGCAAAACGATGATGGCTCAGTGAGCTGGAGTTATAAAGATGGCGATATATCGCGTAGCGGCTTTTTTCGTGAAGGCATGAATCGAACAATTCAAGTACCCGATGGCACAGAGCAAGTAAAGGTAGGTACTAAGCAAGTGCAGGTTGGTACTGAAAGCGTAAAGGTTGGTGAAACGCCTGTACTTGATGAAGAAGGAAATCAAGTGTTAGGCAAGGGTGGCGAACCTCTATTTGAAGATGTTATTGAGGACCGCCCTGTTTTTGAAGATCAAGACGTTTTTGAAGAACAGCAAAAGTACAAAGATGAAATAGTCGATATATGGGCCAAGCTCAAAGAGCAGGTAGAGCAAGGCGCTATAACGATAGACGCGGATCATTTGCTTTTAGAGCAAAAACAGAGCGCTAAAGATAGCATTAACGCCACTCGCGATGCGTTGAATGACGAAGATATTGAGTACAACGGTTACACATTCCAAGCGGGTGCGCAATCGCGTGAGGATATTATGGGCGCAGTAGTTACAGGTAGCGATACTATTTGGCTTACTCGCGACAACCAAGAAATTGAAATGACCGCAGAAGATATGCGCGGCCTTGGTCTAGCTATCGCGAACCGTAAAAAGTTTTTAGTCTATAAAGCACGCCACTTTAAAGATGCGCTTGACGAGTTAAACGATGAAACCGAAATAAAGAATTTTATCGATAGCTTAGATTGGAGTGCTTAACATGCGAGTGATTTTTTGCACAAACAACATGCCGTTTAGCTTGCTGATAAAGTTGGTTACATGGTCACAGTGGCATCATTGCGGTGTCATTGTGAAAGAACAGGGCATTGACTACGTTATACATGCAAAAGCATTTAAGGGCGTTATTAAGGAGCCGCTTAAAAAATTCAAGCTCGACTACCCTGATCACGAAATACGCGTGATGAATGGAAACTCTATAGATGCGAATGAGCTTTTAGGTCAAAAATATGATTTTGGCGGTGCTATTGGCCATTACTTTAGTGCTTGGAATGATCCGCATAAGTGGTTTTGCTCTGAGCTGGTAGCGTATTGTCTTGATTACGTAAACCTAGACTTTGTAGGGCGCTTTACACCTCAGCGCTGTTACGCCATGAGCCTACCCATAGAATAAGTTTTAAACCTTCCTCAAAAAACACTTACAAAATAAGCGAATCCTATGCCTGCAATATCCGTAAAAACTTTTGCCGGTGAACGGCCTAAAATCGATCCGCGATTACTTCCCAATGAATCAGCATCTAAAGCTTATGGTTGTCATTTTGATAATGGCAACCTATCGCCTTTAAGACTTCCTGAGTTGACAGACGTATCGGTGATCTCGAACGCAAAAACAATTTACCATTACTTAGACCAGTATTGGTTTTCATGGAATAAAGCAGTTAATGCCGTAGCGAGCCCAATTGCAAACGACCCTTGGCAACGCGTTTACTTTACGGGTGATGGCTACCCAAAAGTAACTAACAACGCTATTTTTAGCGGTTCTAATATGCCGGCTAGTGCTTATCGCCTTGGCGTTCAATCGCCAGAAGTACCGATAATCGCCATTGTTACCGATGCGGCTACCGATGAAATAGATCCTAACGATGATGAAACACGCTACTACACGCACACGTTTGTCACTGAGCAGGGTGAAGAAGGACCGCCGGGCGAAGCGTCACAACGTCTTGATATTAGATACCCGGATGAAGAAGGCACATACGTAACGCTTGCTTTATCGCCGCCAAATGTAAATGCGTCAAACATTACACATCGCAGAATATACAGAACGGCAACCGGCGGAGGCATAGCAGATTATTTATTTGTGGCAGAGATACCAATATCACAAAACCAATTTGTTGATGATATTCCAACAGACGAGCTAGGATCATCGCTTGATACTTACGACTATGAAATGCCGAACGAAAACATGAAAGGCTTAACGTCGATGGCAAACGGTATTTTGGCCGGCTTTTTTGATAGCACTGTTTGCTTTAGTGAGTCATACCTTCCTTACGCTTGGCCTAGCGCTTATCAGTTAACGACTGAACACGAAATAGTAACCGTTGCAGCACTAGGCAATACGCTAGCAGTTTTAACAAAAGGCTACCCGTATTTATTTAGTGGCATAAGCCCTGACTCAATGGCCGGACAAAAGCTAGAGTCTAATCAATCATGCACAAGCGCACGCTCAGCGGTAATCGCAAACGGCACGCTCATATATGCAAGCCCTGACGGTTTGATAGGTTTAACCAGTGGCGGGTTAACCATGCTAACTAACCAGATAATAACGCGTGAGCAGTGGCAAGAATACGAACCAGAAACAATAGAGGCGTACCACCAAGAGGGCCGCTATTTAGCTTTTTATGGAGCCAACTTAGACAAGGCGTTTATTTTTGATCCGAATACCGGTGATTTTAGACACTTTACGGCCAAAGCTGATTGCGGATTTAACAGCCTTGTTGATGACACTCTGTATATTTGCCAAGGCGCGGACTTGAGCAAATGGGGTGAGTCTAACGAGCTTACAAGCTATGAATGGAAGTCTAAGGATTTTTCAGCGAGCGACCTAAGCTTTGCATGTGCAATGGTAAAAGGAGTCGATACAGAGCTTTCAGGGGTTCGCATTTACGCCGATGAGGTAGAGATATTGCATTTAGCGCCAGGGCAAATACCCAGCATGGCATTTAGATTGCCACCTAATCGCGGTGATAAGTGGTCATTTGAGGTTTATGGCAAAGGCACAATACACAGCGTTTCTATTGCAACAACCATGAGAGAGGTTGCGGCTTAATGGCAAAATTAAAAAAAGGCACGTTCCCTGGCATAGTAAGAAAAGGCCGGCAAGATCCCACTAGTAGCGCTATTACTGAAAATATAGAGCTGCTAACAGGCCAGCGAGGTAATAACAGAGCTTTATTAATGAGCGACCTTGTTGATCTTGATGATATGAAGCGTCAGGCACTTATTAATAATGCGAGTGGCGGCACCAATGATGGCGGACTGCCAATTACAACAGGTGGCGTGGAAAGACCGCACGCGCCTGTCAACCTATCGGCCATAGGTGGCTTTGCATTTATAGCCGTTAGCTGGGATCACCCCACCTATAGAGGCCATGCTTACGCTGAAATATGGCGCAGCGAAACAGACTCATTTAACAGTGCCACGTTAATAGCGACAGAAGTTGCGGACGTATTTAGCGATACTGTAAATATGGGAGCTGAATATTACTATTGGGTTCGCTTTGTAAATATTGCCGATGTAAAAGGACCAACGCAGGGCGCAAGCGGTGTGCACGCTAAAACACAGAAGTCGGCAGAGCTTATACTTGGTGAAATTGGCGGGCTTATAGAGAAATCGCATTTGAGTGATTTTCTATCAACGGCAGTCGATAAAATACCGGGGCTGGAATACTTAATTGAAGATGTTGCTTTTAATGAAATACCAGCATTAAAAGTCGACATAGATAACTTTGATTTAGATATAGTCGCGTTGCGCGCCGATGTTGACCAGCATTTAATTGATATTCCCAGCATACAAGAGCGCATAGAAAGCCTAGATACTATTACGGAGCAGGCAAAGCAAGATGCTGAGGATGCGATAGACAGAGTAGAGGCACTAGACTTTGATACGGACTCATTAGCTAGACAGTTAATCGAAAGCGCACTTATAGGCGATCTTAATTGGGAAGCTAACGCAGTTAAGCTCTATGAGTTTGAATCTAAGCTTGGTAATGTTAATGCTCGCATAGAAGCCGAGTTTTTAACAAAGACAGAAGCAAATGAAGCCATAGCCGCTGCAGCAGAAACCATACAGGTAATGATAGAGGAAAATGGAACCGCGTTAAGTGGCGACATTGCAAATACCTATTACACGAAAGCAACAGCCGATGAAGTCATTGCAGCCGCAACCTCAACACTTAAATCGGCCATTGAAAATCCCGAAGGCGACAGCGTAGGCGCTACGCTATTTAACGATTACTACACATCAACTGCTACAGACAATGCAATATCAGCTTATGGCCTACAGTTAAAAAGCGAGATAGAAGATCCAGACGGGGAAAGCTTAGGCGCACTCATAAAGCAAGACTATAGCACCACGGTAGAAACTAATTCAGCAATTAGCCAAGCAACAACACAGCTTAAATCTACGATAGACGAAGAAGTAAGCGCGACACTCACGCAAGATTACTACACCAAAGTAGAGGCCAATAACGCAATAACATCATCGGCTCAATTGCTAAAGTCAGAAATTGAAGATCCTATGGGTAACAGCATAGGCGCTACGCTATTTCACGAATACAGCACAAAGGCCAGCGTAGAAGAAGCAGTATCAAGAGCTATATTTCAGCTAAGCAGTGAAGTTGAGCTTGCAAACGAGCCGTTAGCACAAGCTGTTATTGAAAACGCGCTAGCTAATGATCAGCAGGCAGACCAACAAAGAATTGTTACCGCCAGCATACTAAGGACCCAAGAGGCTACAACCAGCCAAACAGAGGCGCTAGCGCAATCAATCACGGTTATTGAAACAAACTTTCTCGAAAGCGAATCAAAATTAACGCAGTTAAGCGCGGCATTCTCTGACGCGACCAGTTCAACAGCAAGTGACATTTTACAATTAAATACAGAGGTAGATGAAAACAAGACATTTCTTGAGGTTAATTATCTAACGAAAGTCGACACAGAAAGCGCCATAAGCCAAGCAACAAGCACGCTGCAAAGCGCAATAGAAGGAGCTACCTCTGATATTTACGAAAACTTTTTAACCTCTGCAGAGACAGATCAAGCGATAAGCCAAGCCACAACAATACTAAAAAGCGAAATTGAAGATCCGCAGGGGAATAGTATTGGGGCAACTTTATTTAACGAGTATGAAACTAAAGCCGATGCGGAGCAGTCAAGCGCAACAACAAACCAGCAATTAAGGGCAGAGTATGAAACAAGCGCTATAGCCGTAATTGAAAACGCTTTAGCTAACGACTTGGAGCAAGAAAGAAGGACCATATCAGAAGCAGATATAATACAAAGGCAAAATGTTTTTGCTAATGAACAAAGCGCTTTTGCTGAGTCATTAACTGTTTTGAATGCCGCGCTTGGCGAAAATAACTCAACACTTTATGAGTTACAAACAGTATTTGCTAGCAATACCGAGACAACCGCAGAGCTAATAGAAAAGCTAGATAGTGATATTGCAGGCGTTTCAGCCGATCTTTTGAATAACTACTTAACTAGCGCAAAGGTAGGCGAGGCAATAGCTAGTGCTGATACTGCGCTACGTGCAACTATTGAAGATCCCGAAGGTGATAGCATTGGCGCTGATCTGCAGATTAACTATTACACAAAAACGGATACAGAAAGCGCAATAAGTTCGGCAACGAACGTACTCAGGTCACTTATCGAAGATCCCGAAGGTGATAGTATTGGCGCGCTTCTTATTAGCAACTACACAACAAAAACGGAAGCAAATCAGGCAATAGCAACCGCGTCTGAAACGCTATTATCCGAAGTAAACAACGTAAGATCTTCACTACAAATAGTAAGCGAAACTGTCGCAACAAACCAAGGTGAGTACAGCGCATTATGGGGTGTCAAGTCTACTGTCAATGGACTAACAACAAGTCTTGGTCTTGTGAATGATGGTGTTGAACCTATATTCGCAGTTAAAGGCGCTAAGCTTGCTGTTATAACAGATCAAGACCCTACTAACTTAACACCTGTTTTTGCGGTGTCAGATGGTAAGACAGTTATTAATACTGCAATTATTGACGAGGCATTTATAAAAAGCCTTGTTACTGATGATCTGCTTGCAAATCGCTTGCTTGTTGGTTCAACACTAACAACACCGTCTATTAATTACAATCCAGTTAGCGGGGCGCGAAGCAGTA
>Ga0207891_1001456_pt1 | contig 10624 bp, 7 predicted proteins | sample LinPmetageLP50_FD_184061 | JGI IMG/M metagenome (GOLD analysis project Ga0207891, IMG submission 184061) | Marine viral communities from the Pacific Ocean - LP-50 (SPAdes) | ecosystem: Environmental > Aquatic > Marine > Oceanic | place: Pacific Ocean | collected 2011-08-27 | reverse complement strand
ACCTATAAAGATGATGCCATTTTGGACGCATTTACGAGCAAACTCAGAATTTTCTGAAAGAAATCCGTAGCCCGGATGTATAGCGTCCACGTCTTTAGATTTTGCCAAAGCTATAATCGCATCACCATCAAGATAGGGCTTTAAGGGTTGGTCATTAGCACCTATTTGATACGCCTCATCTGCTTTGTAGCGGTGTTGAGAATACCGATCCTCGTAAGAGTAGATGGCAACGGTTTTTAAGTTGATCTCTGTGCAAGCGCGAAAAACACGGATGGCTATTTCACTTCGGTTGGCGACAAGTACCTTTTTAATCTTCATGACGATAGTAGCTTTATTTAATTTTTATGTGATAGCGCTAAAGATAAAAAATACTATGCGCGCATAATAGTTTTTAAGGATTATTTCAGAAGAAATTTACGACGAAATAATATACGGGTTTTCGTTGTTGTAATTCCGAATGATAAAATCCAGGGCGCTTTGTAAAATTTCGCCCATATTCTTAGCTTTTTTAAATCGAACATCTCCTGTGAGATGCAATAGGTGATCTTTGAGTTGGTCAATTTTTTTGTCGGTCGAGAGTGTGTCATTTTTCATACAAACCATAAGCTCTTTTAACCGTTCCCTTTCGCTAGTTGCTCTTTTCGCCAGCAACGATCTTTCTTCTCGCTTGTATTGTTCGATCGATTCTTCTTGTAATAACTGTAAGGTCATTTCGACCAGTTTATTGTTTTCTTTTAAAAACTGAGGTTTATATACTTTGATATTTCCCTCGTAGCTTTGCTGGTCAAAATCGATGGCGCGCAATCTATATTGAATGCGATCAAAGTCGTTCGTTAAAACAAACACATAATTATAGGCCCGCATATCGCCCAATAATCTTACAAAACAGCGCTCGTTAAATTTTACAAACTCTTTGGCGATTTCTTTTTTATCCTGCTCAGAACACTGCTCTAGATGGTGTTCTATAAAATCATCGCCGGGAATACCAGAAATATGCTCTTCAATTAAAGAATTGCCATGCACTAGAAAGTTGATGTGGTTTGGCGAAATTAAATGTTCGAGTTCAAGACCATAAATTCTAGAAGCATCGGCTTTTTTAATATACAGAAAAATATAATTATCGTTTAGGATATTTCGCACCTTGACCCGAAAGGGTTTTGTATTGCCAAAGGTGCAAAAATCGATGCTGTCAATATTAAGATAGGGTAAAAGCGAATCGCTCCCGTCACTGTGAAGAATAGAATACATTCTTTTTAAACTGAAATGTATCTCGTCGCGTTCACTCTCGGTGTAATACACACTAATCCAGAGCGTGTCCTTTCCGTGGGTATCATAAATAGAAACCGAACCTTGAAATCGAAGCAGGTCGTCATAATAAATGGGGATTTTAATATTACGACCGTGACGTGTAAGATAGTCTGAAAGGGCGTCAGAAATAGCATACGCAGGTTTCTTTTTTGAAATGAGTTTTTTCATGGTTTCCCAAAGATAAAGCGAATTCTTTTAAAGCTGTTCCCATAAATTAATATTTTAAAAGTCTAAAAAAGTTGTATATTTACCCTCCCAAATTTTTTCAAACCCGTACCTGCAACGTGCTTATTTAGAAAATCATAAAGCGAAACATTTCGTTATATATTTAAATAAGATTGCGATGAAAAAATTACTACTAATTACATTTTTTACCCTGATTTCGGTATCGGCCAATGCTCAGGTAGGTATAGGGACAATTGTGCCAGGAGCAGCTTTGGATATCAATCCAGCAGCTAATGAAGTGCCTTTAAGAATAAGACCTAGTGCTACACCACCCGCGGGATTGGTGAGAGGAGAATTTTATGTTGATAATATAGATGGTCTACTTTATTCTTACGATCCTACCAGAACTAAATGGTTAAGTGTAGATCGCAACATGATAGGATGGGGGCGTAATGCAGCTGCTTCAAATGAATACTTAAGACAGTATAATGGAGCATTATCCAATGAAAATGGATGGCGAATGATACGCAATGGTACTATTACTGCTATTACGGTTCAGGCCAATGCCGCAGGCACATTTACTATTGAGATTCGCAAAAACGATGCTACCGCTGTAATTGCATCGCTTGTGGTCTCTGCACAGCCTGGTGCCCATAGTACAACAGTAAATATCAATTTTAACCAAGGTGATTTTTTGCAATGTTTTTTAAATGGTACCAATATTCAAACGCCTCAAGTTCTTATAGAAACAGCTTGGCGTAAATAACACGTCATACTTTTTAAGCATTCGTTTCGTTGTAAAGGTAAAATGATTTAATTTTTGTTTTTTTGCTTAAAATTACGATGCTATGAAAAAAATTGCTTTCCTATTTGTTATTATGCTTGCATTTACATCCTGTAACGATGACGATGTAGATTTCTCTATGGAAGAGGAAGAAACAGCTTTATTAGAAGGCAGGTGGAATCTAACCGCTTTTAGAACCGAAAACGAATACGATCTCAACGAAGATGGTACCGCTTCTAACGATTTGATCGCAGAAACAGGCTGCTATATGGAGGATTTTTTACAATTTATTAATATCAGTACGATTGTTTTTACGTCAAGATCATTTGCTAACATCGAACTTGACATTGTAACAGGAACCACCGACGAATACGAATATACAATTACCTGCGAGTCCCAGACCGAACTCACCAATGCTACCTTTACAGCAGATGGAGATACACTAGAAATCTTGGTGGAAGGGCAAACGCCAGTTGAAGGAACCATTAATGGTACTACCTTAACGATTGTCATACCCGATTCTTTTCCAATAGAAGTGGAAGAGGGTGATGGCACAGCTACCTTGACCGAAGATGTTACCTTCGTTTATACAAAACAAGAGTAATTAATAAGAATTTTTTTTAATGTGCTTCCAGCCAATCCTCGCCAATACCAATTTCGACATCTAGCGGTACGTCCAGTTTGAATGCATTTTCCATTTCGGTTTTAATGAGTTGTTTCATTTTCTCCAATTCGGGTTTGTAAACATCAAAAACCAATTCATCATGCACCTGAAGCAGCATTTTTGATTTGTACTTTTTCTCTTCCAATTTTTTATGAATGTTGATCATCGCTATTTTAATGATATCGGCCGCGCTTCCTTGAATAGGAGCGTTAACAGCATTCCTTTCGGCTGCGCCACGTACCACTTGATTGCTCCCGTTAATACCCGTTAAATACCTGCGACGCCCCAAAACCGTTTGTACATAACCATTTTCGCGGGCAAAATCAACAAGCTCGCTCATATAATTACGCAGTTTTGGATAGGTTTTATAATAGGTGTCAATAAGTTCCTTAGATTCAGAACGCGAAAGGTCTGTTTGATTGCTCAAACCGAAGGCAGACACCCCATAAATAATTCCGAAGTTCACGGTCTTTGCATTGCCACGCTGCTCTCGGGTTACTTCCTCAATAGGCACATTAAATACCTTGGCTGCCGTAGATGCGTGAATGTCTTCGTTATTTTTAAACGCTTCGATCATGGTATCTTCTTCGCTCAAAGCAGCAATAATACGCAACTCAATCTGGCTATAATCTGCCGCTAACAAGACGTGATCTTTATCCCGTGGAATAAAAGCTTTACGTACTTGTCTGCCGCGTTCGGTACGGATAGGGATGTTCTGTAAGTTAGGATTATTACTGCTTAATCTTCCTGTGGCAGCCACCGTTTGCATATAATCTGTATGCACATGATTAGTGGTAGGTTCCACTTGCAGCGGTAAGGCATCGACATAGGTGCTTTTAAGTTTTGCAAGTCCACGGTATTCCAAGACATCCTTAATTATTTTATGGTCTTTGGCGAGATAGGAAAGCACGTCTTCGGAAGTAGAATATTGCCCTGTTTTTGTTTTCTTAGGCTTCTCTACCAATTTCATTTTTCCGAAGAGAATCTCGCCCAATTGTTTTGGCGAAGCGATATTAAATTCTTCGTCAGCTTCTTTGTAAATTGATTTCTCAAGATTTTTTATGTCTTCATCTAAAGCCGAGGACAACGAATTTAAAAATCCTTCATCCAGATTAATCCCTTCAAGTTCCATATCGGCCAAAACCCTTAATAGCGGAATTTCAATGTCATCAAATAACTTCTGAAGTTCTCCCTCTTTTAATTCAGCTGCAAAATGTTCTTTTAACTGAAGCGTAATATCTGCATCTTCTACAGCATACTCCGTCTGTTCTTCCACCGAAACGTCGCGCATCGATTTTTGATTTTTGCCTTTTTTACCAATTAATTCGGTTATCGAAACGGGTGTATAATTTAAATAAGTTTCTGCCAGAATATCCATATTATGACGCATATCTGGATTAATAAGATAATGCGCCAGCATGGTATCAAACAATTTTCCTTTTACCGAAAGATTGTATTTGTGAAGTACCTTGATATCGTATTTTAAATTCTGACCAACCTTTTCAATGTTCTCATCTTCAAAAAAGGGTCGTAATTGTTCGATAATTTCTTGTGCCTCTTCTTTCTTTTCAGGAAACGGAATATAAAAACCTTTGCCGATTTCCCATGAAAAAGCAATTCCCACCAATTCTGCTGTAATAGGATCGAGCCCCGTGGTTTCGGTATCAAAACATACCGAAGTTTGCTTCATTAAATTCTGAATAAACAATTTAGTCCCCATGCCAGCTTGTACTGTTTGGTAAAAATGCTCAGTATCTTTAATTGTTTTCCGGGTACTGAAGGCTGCTGCGGCTTCGGTAGGTTCATTATCGCCTCCAAAAAGAGAGAACTGGCCTTGGCCCGCAGTCCCCCTCTTGGTCTCCCCCGATGGGGGAGAAACTTTTTCTTTTGTTTTAGAATTTGAAACTTCAGCTTTCGGCTCTCTATCGGTACCAACAGAAGCCATGCCCTCCACCGAAAACGCCTTTAAAAAATTATCTTTTAACCTTCTAAATTCTAATTCGTCAAAAATCTCCATGACTTTCGCAGTGTCTGGAGGGCACATTTCAAAATCTTCATAGTTGAATTCCAACGGAACATCCAGCATAATGGTTGCCAGTTTTTTTGAAAGAATACCCAGCTCTGCATTTTCGATTACTTTTTCTTTCATCTTACCTTTCAGCTGGTCTGTATTTTCTAGCAATCCTTCCATGGAGCCAAATTGCTTTAGGAACTTCTTGGCGGTTTTTTCACCTACGCCTGGCAGCCCTGGAATGTTATCACTGCTATCGCCCATCATGCCCAGAAAATCGATCACCTGATCGGGTGTTTCTACTTCAAATTTTTTCTGCACTTCTGGAATACCCCAAGTTTCATAACCCCCGCCAAATACAGGGCGATACATAAAAATATTTTCGGAAACCAATTGGGCAAAATCCTTATCTGGGGTGACCATAAAAGTGGTATAGCCTTCTTTTTCTGCTTTTTTTGAAAGGGTACCAATCACATCATCTGCCTCAAAACCTTCTTTTACCAAGATGGGTATTTTCATCGCTTCCAGAATATTATAAATATGTGGAATAGCAGAGCGTATATCGTCTGGTGTTTCATCCCGATTGGCCTTGTATTCTTCGTACATTTCCTTTCGGTCTACGCTTCCACCTTTGTCAAAACAAACCGCCAGATGGTCTGGGCGTTCGCGCTTCACCACATCGATTAAGGAGTTCATAAACCCCATAATGGCTGAGGTGTTTTGTCCCTTGCTATTAATTCTTGGGTTTTTTATAAAAGCGTAATACCCACGGAAAATTAGTGCGTAGGCATCAACAAGGAACAGACGTTTTTTATCGGACATGGATAGGGTTTTGTTATTCTTTCAAAAATAGAAAGAACCCGTCAGAAAAAAGAATTAAAAACCAAAAAGAAAAGCCGCTCTCCTCAAAACGGCTTTCCAATGGTCATTCTATTGAAAGAAATTCGCATTTAATAAAGCGCTAAAATAAAATGCAGGAATGTTTATTGTGTAAAGTAACTTTAAATTAAATGTTACTATTTAACTTTGACCCGACACTTTTCCGAAGTAATAAAAAGAAAACATGACGCAACAAAACAAATTTTCAATCGCCATTCACGGTGGCGCAGGAACCCTTTTAAAGGGACAAATGACTGCTGAAAAAGAAGCAGCTTACAGAGCTGCGCTAAAAAAAGCACTAGAAGCGGGCTATGCCATATTAGAAAAAAAGGGAACTGCTATCGATGCCGTAGAAATGGCCGTTAGAATATTGGAAGACTCACCCTTGTTTAATGCTGGCAAAGGAAGTGTTTTTACTGCGGAAGGTACCCATGAAATGGACGCTGCAATTATGGAAGGAAAAGATTTGAAAGCAGGGGCCGTTTCTTTGATTACGGGAATTAAAAATCCGGTTGCCCTTGCGCGTGATGTGATGGAAAAAAGCGAGCATGTTTTTCTAGCGGGAGAAGGAGCGCTGGAATTTGCAAAAAGCAACGGGTACACAACCGAAGATGAAGCCTACTTTTATGACGAATTGAGATACCAACAATGGCAAGAGATTAAGGGAAGTGATAGCTTTCAGTTAGATCATTCAGTAAAAAAAGATAGCAAGTTTGGTACGGTGGGTGCAGTAGCTTGTGATGTAACTGGAAATGTTGCAGCAGCGACTTCTACGGGTGGAATGACCAATAAAAAATGGGGGCGCGTGGGAGATAGCCCGATGATAGGTTCTGGAAATTATGCGAATAATAAAACCTGTGCCGTAAGTTGTACTGGGAGTGGTGAATTTTTTATTCGTGGTGTTGTGGCGTATGATGTGTCTTGTCTTATGGAATATAAAAATCTCTCGGTAGCACAAGCAGCTTCCGAAGTTATCCACAAAAGAATTCTAGCGATAGGCGGTGACGGCGGTCTTATTGCCGTAGACGCGAAAGGAAATATCACCATGCCCTTCAACACCGAAGGAATGTACCGAGCCTTCCAATCTTCAAACGGCGACAAAGAAATAGCTATTTATAAATAGAGACTACTTTAGATAAACGGAGCGTCGATAGGAAGCACCGTTACTTTTCGCTCTTTTATGTCAAAATGATCGCTATTAGACAGAACATGCACTGTTAGGTTTGCCATGGTCATTGGGGTGCCTTGTTCTAATAATTTTTCGGTATTGTGAGTGAGTTTAGTACCATCAAAGAATAGCACCATTCCAGACCCTATTACAGTACAATCATTTCCGTTTTTTATGATAACGCCGGTATCTTCGGCTAAGCCCAATCCAATTAATTTTGGAAACCTGGCTACTGCTTCAGCAATACGCCCAAACCGTCCACGGCGAATAAAGTGTGAATCGATAATAAGTTCTGGGATAAAGTCCATCCCTTCATTCATGCGTACGGCACCTTTAATAAATGATTCTGTAGAGCTTCCGCCAGCAATCATTTCTTGAGACATGCACATAGCGCCTGCACTGGTTCCTGCAATCACAAATTTTTCGTTTTTATAGCGTTCCATCATAATTTTATGGATCGTGCTACCCGCAATTTTACTGGTAATTTTTGATTGGTTTCCACCCGAAAACATGATACAATCGGCTGTTTTAATCAGCGCAATGTTTTTGGGGTCTTCAGATTGCTCCCGCTTTCTAATGTCCATAACGCTCACGTTAGTACAGCCCAATGTTTTAAAAGCATGTAGATAATTTTCACCTACTTCCTTAGGGATACTGGATGCGGTTGGTATAATTATAATAGCCGCATCTTTTCCGCCGCTTTCTCTAACTACGTTAGCAAGAATGCCTTCTTCGATGTATTCAAGATGGTATTGTTCTTTGGTTTCAATTCCTTTGTCTTCGTTACCTCCTATTGGGATCAAGGTTCCTTTTATTGCCATTATCTGCTTTTTATAAGTCTGCAAAAATAAGCGTTTTAGTGCTAAAAAAATGATATATTTAACGATTAATGACTTACAAAACTGTGCAAGAACAGATAAAAACCAACCCTTTATGAGAATACGTGAAATCAACGCAATGCGAGGTCCAAACTATTGGTCTATACGCCGCCAGAAATTAATTGTTATGGTGTTAGATCTTGAAAAAATGGAAGAGTATCCTAGCGATAAAGTTCCAGGGTTTAGCGAAAGGCTCAAAGCAATGTTTCCTAGCATGTATTCGCACAGGTGTAGTGTGGGTGAGCCAGGTGGTTTTTTTCAAAGGGTTGATGAAGGTACTTGGATGGGGCACATAATTGAACATATTGCATTAGAGATTCAAACTTTAGCTGGTATGGATACGGGCTTCGGAAGAACTCGGGATTATGGCGAAAAAGGAGTCTACAATGTGGTTTTTAGTTATATGGAAGAAAGCGTAGGCAGGTATGCGGCGGAAGCTTCTGTAAGAATGTGTGAAGCACTTATTGAAGCAAAAGACTATGATCTTGAGCCAGATATTCAAAAGATGCGTGAATTACGAGAAAGCTCTCGATTGGGCCCAAGTACTGGGAGCATCGTAGAAGAAGCTGAAAGTAGGGGGATACCATGGATACGACTCAATCAATATTCTCTTTGTCAATTAGGTTATGGTGCAAATCAAAAAAGAATTCAAGCCACGGTCACTTCAGAAACATCAAGTATTGGAGTAGAGCTCGCCTGTGATAAAGAGGATACAAAATATTTATTGGAACAAGCCGAAGTGGAGGTTCCTAAAGGAGACATCATCTCCCGTGAAAGCAGCTTAGAAGAGGCATGCCGCTATATTGGATATCCTTTAGTTATAAAGCCTATTGATGGTAATCATGGGAGAGGGATAACAGTTGATATTCAGAATTATGAAGATGCTTTAGTGGCATTTCATGCTGCAAAAGAAGTTTCGAGAAGGGTAATCGTAGAAAAATATATTACGGGCGCAGATTATCGCCTGTTAGTCATCAATAATGTTTTGGTGGCAGGAGCAAAACGAACCCCAGCACATGTAATTGGCGACGGCAAATCGACGGTTGAAGAATTAGTGGCCATCGTAAATAGCGATTCAAGAAGAGGGTATGGTCATGAAAATGTTTTGACACAGATTACTATTAACGACCTTACAAAAACCATCATCAAAGATGCGGGATATACAGTTGATTCGGTCATACCAGAAGGCGAACATTTAATTTTAAAAGATACTGCTAATTTAAGCACAGGCGGGACGGCCGAAGATATTACAGATATAATTCATCCCGCTAACGTGAGCATGGCAGAACGGATTTCAAAGATAATAGATCTTGATATCTGCGGAATTGATATTATGACCAATGATATTAGTCAGCCGCTATCTGAAACGGGTGGTGCTGTTCTAGAAGTCAACGCTGGGCCTGGTTTTAGAATGCATCTGGCACCTACAACGGGGTTGCCCCGCAATGTGGCTGGTCCTGTGGTTGATAAATTATTTCCACATCAAGGAGATACAGGGCGTATTCCAATCGTAGCGATCACAGGAACGAATGGAAAAACAACAACCAGCAGACTTATTGCGCATATTGCCAAGATGAAAGGATATCGTGTTGGATATACAACTAGCGATGGCGTTTACATTCAGAATAGATTATTAATGACGGGAGATTGTACCGGACCTGCAAGTGCTGAATTTGTGCTTCGGGATCCTACGGTCAATTTTGCGGTATTGGAATGTGCCCGTGGCGGATTATTGCGTGCAGGCTTAGGCTTTAAAAATTGTGATGTTGCTGTTGTTACTAATGTAGCTGCAGACCACTTAGGGCTTAAAGGGATCCATACTATTGATCAATTAGCGAGAGTGAAGGCCGTTGTTCCCGAAACAGTTCTACCAGAAGGATATGCTATTTTAAACGCAGATGATGATCTTGTTTATGAAATGCGCCGAAATATCAACAGTAACCTAGCTTTGTTCTCTATGGACGAAGAAAATCCACGTATAAAAGCGCTTCGGAGAAAAGGAGGTATCACAGCAGTATATGAAAATGGATTTGTAACTATCTGCAAAGGAGAATGGAAAATGCGGATAATGAAAGCGGAAGACATCCCTTTAACTTATGGCGGCAAAGCAGATTTTATGATTCAAAATGTACTTGGAGCAATCATTGCAGCGCATGTAAGAGGCATAAGTATTGAAGATATGAAAGCGGGACTGGAAACGTTTATTCCTTCGGCCTCTCAAACCCCCGGACGCTTGAACCTTTTTCAATTTCAGAATTTCCAGATATTATTGGATTATGCCCATAATCCAGCAGGAATGAGAGCGTTGCAGCGCTTTACCAATAACCTCGAGGCAACCCATAAAGTTTGTATTATTGCGGGTATAGGGGACAGACGGGTTGAAGACAATAACATGATTGGAAGTATTGCGGCGGATATGGCAGATGAAATTATCATCCGTCAGGATAAGCGTTTACGTGGAAAAACAGAGGAGGAACTTATTAAAATGCTGAATGATGGTATTAAAATGCAAAACCCTAATATAAAAACAACAATCATTCCTTCAGAAAAAGAAGCGATAACCCATGCGGTAAATACTGCAAAAAAAGGTTCGCTTATAATATTATGTAGTGACGTTGTGCCTGATGCCCTAGATTTAGTGCAAAAATTTAAGGCGCAGGAAGCAAATGGGGAGAAGATCTTTGCAGAATAAACACCCACTTAAGCATTAAAAAAGACCGCAAATTTGGCGGTCTTTTTTAATGCTATTTTCTACTATTCCAATAAA
>Ga0207891_1001455_pt1 | contig 10656 bp, 8 predicted proteins | sample LinPmetageLP50_FD_184061 | JGI IMG/M metagenome (GOLD analysis project Ga0207891, IMG submission 184061) | Marine viral communities from the Pacific Ocean - LP-50 (SPAdes) | ecosystem: Environmental > Aquatic > Marine > Oceanic | place: Pacific Ocean | collected 2011-08-27 | reverse complement strand
GTATATACTCCTGATTTAACTGCTACTCCCGGTTATGAAAATGCCTTGCAGAGAATTGGTGCTCCAAAACTCTTTTATGATAAGGCTTCATCCCAATTTATTATGACTTGGCATACTCCACATAAGGAAGGAACCAAAGAGGATCCCGAAAGATACTGGGCAAGCCAGCGTACCTTATATGTGCTTTCTGATGATCTTAAAGAGTTTAAAGGTCCGCCTAAGAAGCTGTTTGATTGGAACATTGGAACTATAGATGTTATAATCAGGAAGGTTGATCACAACTACTATGCAATCATAAAGGATGAAACTTATCCCACCCTTTATTGGCCAACGGGAAAAACCATTAGAATAGCAAAATCAAATTCCCTTCTTGGTCCGTACTCCCTGCCACAGGATCCAATTAGCCCCAATTTCAGGGAAGCCCCAAGTTTGATCCCCTCCCCAAATGGAGAAGCCTGGTACCTCTATTATGAACAGTATCCAGGTGTTTCATATGGGCTTTCAATTTCGGACAATCTCAATGGACCATGGTACCAGGCATCGGGTTATACTTTTTTTAGCGATTGGGATAAATATAGCCTACCTGAGAAAGTAAGACATGGTTCAATGATTACTATTTCGGATAAAGAATATGATGAGTTGATTCGTGAATTTGGAATTTCCACCAAAGAAAACAAAGAAGAATAAGATATGATACTATTTAAAAAATTATTCCTGGCGGTTTCCTTAATGGGGGTATTAAGTTGTTCTGGTGATGATCCCCAACCTCAAAAGGATGAGATTGAAGATGAGCCCGTTGCCGACATAGAGGCCAGAGAGCCGATCACAGGCTCCAGGATTGCCTGGGATTTTAACACAAAAACTTTAATATCCGAAGAAAATGACCCGGGCTATAATGGGTACCCCAGGTTAATACAGCTCGAAGATGAATCCCTTTTGGTTGTATATGAATCCAAAGGAAATGTTTTAGTAAAAAAGAGTAATTCCGGGGAGGACTGGTCTGATCCAATAACTGTGGTCGAAGGTAGCAATGGAGTTAATATGGCTACACCTGATGTCATACAACTGCAAAACGGAACTATTTTATTAATGTATAATCCACGTCCCGGAGAAACCGCTGACCCTTCTAATAAATTTTTAATCAAAACGATCTTAAGTTATGATAATGGGGAGAGTTGGAAAAATGACCAAATAGTTTATGAAGGAGATACAGAGTTTGAAAATGGGGTGTGGGAACCTACTGCATTGCAACTTTCAGGTGGTGAAATTCAATTGTTTTTTTCAAATGAAAGTATATACCCGAATTCCAATGAACAAAATATCTCGTTATTGCGCTCAGTAGACGATGGATTGACATGGACTGATGAACCGGAGATTGTGAGCTTTAGGGCAGGTAGCAGGGATGGAATGCCATCTCCCTTGTATTTAGAAAATCAAAATGAAATTATTATTTCTATTGAAGATAATGGTGAAAATAATCAATTCAAGCCCTATATAATCAGAAATGCTGTTTCTGAAAACTGGGAGCAAACTATTGGTGGTAGTAGTGAGAAAAGAAATTATGCACTGTATGAGGAATTGGAAAATTCTGAATATGCCGGAGCACCATATTTAAGTCAACTGGAAACGGGAGAAATATTACTTTCTTACCAGGGAACTGATGCTCGGAGCGGTAATGATTTGAATAATGCCGATATGAAATTAGCAATAGGAGATGAGAAAGGAAAAGACTTCAATAGGATTTCTACACCCTTCCTGATCCCTGAAGGAAAATCAGCCTTATGGAACAGTATTGAGGTATTAAATGACAATTCTGTGATCGCACTTACTACCACAAATGCTTTTTCCCCGATTAACGCTTCAGAAGTTTGGATGATTAAAGGTCGGGTAATTCCTGATTTGAAAGCAGGAAATACTTCCCTGCAAATTGATGGAGAAACTACAGAAGGAGTTTGGCAACAGGATTTTCCGGTTTTTATTGGTCATAAAAGTTCCACGCAACTTCAGGCTAATGTCTTTTTTGATAACGAGAATCTTTATATAGCCTCAAAGGTATCGGATGCAAAAACCTCAACCGGAAATCAAAATGTTGCCAATAATGACGGAATGGTCATTTATTTAGACCCTTCCAATAAAAGCCTTGAAGCCCCCGGCCCGCAGATTTATAAGATAATTATTTCTGCTTCCAACCAGCTAAAGGCTTATGAAGGAAAAGATTCCCAATGGAAGGAGATTGAGTTGTCGAAAATAACTACTGAGTCCATGAGTAATGAAGAAGGTTATAATCTGGAAATTGCCCTACCCTGGACTGCCATCGGCGGAAAACCTACTTCTAATACCCGAATTGGTTTCAATATTGAACTCATTGAAAGAGGTGATTCGAATTACGTGGAAACAATCTCAGCTACTAAAACAGATGCTCCTTATACCTGGTTAAGTTTAAAGTTATAATCCATGAAAATAGACCATAAGTATTTAATAAGCTTTCTTTTAATGCTAATGATGGCAAACGGGTTTTCTCAATCCGGAACCTTTACAAATCCTATTTTATCATCGGGTGCAGATCCTTATAGTACTTATCATAATGGATACTACTATTATACCCACACCCTTCAGAACAAGCTAGTATTATGGAAGACTAAAAGCCTTGCAAATATTGCGGAGGCGGAAAGTAAAACTATTTGGATGCCTCCCGAAGGAACCATGTATTCTAAGGATATCTGGGCTCCGGAATTTCATATAATAGATGGTAAATGGTATGTATATTTTGCTGCAGACGATGGAAACAATGAAAACCATCGAATGTATGTACTTGAAAATGATAATGAAGATCCTTTTCAAGGAGAGTGGGAATTTAAAGGTAAAGTAGCCGCCTGGCCGGATCGCTGGGCTATTGACGGCAATGTGTTTACTTATGAAGATGAACGCTACATGATTTGGTCAGGTTGGGAAGGACATACCAACGGCCAGCAGAACATCTATATTGCAAAAATGAAAAATCCTTGGACGATCGATGGCAAACGTGTGCTGATTTCTGAACCTACCTATGTTTGGGAAAAACAAGGTGATTTGGATGACGAGGAGAACCCACCACACGTTAATGTCAATGAAGGACCTCAATACTTAGAACATAACGATGAAATTTTCATTGTTTATTCAGCAAATGGGTGCTGGACCGATTACTATTCTTTGGGTTTGATAAGTTTTAAGGGCGAGGATATTCTCGATCCGGCTTCCTGGATAAAACATGATAAGCCGATTTTTAAAAAATCCGAAGAAAATTCTGTTTATGCGCCCGGGCATAATTCCTTTTTTAAATCACCCGACGGTTCTGAAGATTGGATTCTTTATCACGCTAATTCACACCCAGGGGAAGGTTGTGGTACAAAAAGGTCTCCCAGGATGCAAAAAATAGAATGGAATGAAGACGGTACACCAAATCTAGGAACACCGGTTTCAGCAGAAACTATATTAGAAATACCAACACAGAAATAATTTAATTATGAAAAAAAATATCCTTACAACAATTTTAGTAGTCATTGCTTTAGGTAGTTTAAACGCTCAGGAAAGATGGAGCCGAGAAAAGGCTCAGGAATGGTATAGTCAACATGATTGGATAACGGGCGCAAATTTTAACCCAAGTACAGCCATTAATCAGTTGGAAATGTGGCAGGAAGAAACCTTTGATCCGGAAACCATCGACAGGGAGTTGGGTTATGCTGCCCAAATAGGATTTAATACGATGAGGGTTTATTTGCACAGCCTTGCCTATAAAGCTGATAAAGAAGGTTTTAAATCCAGAATGGAAGAATATCTGAAAATTGCAGACTCCCACGACATCAAAACCATGTTTGTGATATTTGATGATGTTTGGGATGCTAATCCTAAAATTGGAAAACAGCCTGAACCTGAACCAGGAACACATAATTCGGGGTGGGTGCAGGATCCGGGATATCCTGAATCTGTTGAGATGGCAGATTCAAAAGAATTAGAAGCATATGTGAAGGACATACTCAATACGTATGGAGAGGATGAACGGGTGTTGCTTTGGGATCTTTACAATGAACCAGGGAACAATGATAAAGGGAATGAATCTATGCCTTTATTAAAAAATGTTTTCAAATGGGCTCGAGAGGCAAATCCCTCACAACCTTTATCTGTGGGACTATGGAAATGGGACTTAAAAGATCTCAACACCTTTCAGGCTTTAAATTCCGATATCATAACTTATCACAGCTACGATGAACCCGAAAAACATAGTCGTATTATTGAATTACTAAAAACCCATGGACGTCCTATGATATGTACGGAGTATATGGCACGAACCAGAAACAATACATTTAATAATACCCTTCCGATGCTCAACGAAGAAAATATCGGTGCTATTAATTGGGGTTTGGTTAACGGAAAATCCAATACCATTTATGCCTGGAATACACCCGTAGAAAGTGGGGAGGAACCTGTGGAATGGTTCCATGATGTCTTTAGAAAAGACGGTACACCTTACCGCCAGGATGAAGTAGACCTGATTAAAAAATTAAATGCAGAGACGAAATAGTGATCGTACATAATTCATTAAAATGTCCTGACAATATTTTCAGAAAAAATTAGAAGAAAGAGATTTCACCTTATAAAGTAATATGGAAAAATACTTTTTAAAAACGCTCATGTTTATTATTGGTATGTTAAGCATCTCATGTACCGATGGAAAAGGTAATTCCAGTTCGGAAAATACTATTCCACAGAATACTGAAAATGAAGCGAACGCTAAACAAATTGAACTTGCTGATCCTACAATTTTCTACCATAATGATACCTATTATTTATACGGAACCTCACAGGGAAGCCTTACTGAGAAAGGTTTAGGTTTTTTAGTGTTTACTTCGGATGATATGCAAAATTGGGAGGGTCCGGTAGGGAAGTTAAATGGCTTTGCGTTAGCCGAAACCGAAGCTTACGGAAATCAAGGTTTTTGGGCACCTCAGGTTTTTGAATATAAAAATACCTTTTATATGGCATACACTGCCAATGAGAATATAGCTATTGCAACAAGCGATAGCCCCTTGGGGCCATTTGTCAATACAGGGGAAGCCTTATATGCTGAAACTAAACAAATTGATCCATTCGTTTTTTTTGACAACGGAAAAGCTTATTTATATCATGTGAGGCTTGAAGATGGAAACAGAATATTTGTAGCCGAAATGGAAGAAGACCTTGAAAGTATCAAACCTGAAACTCTTCAAGAGTGCCTATCGGCTACAAAACCATGGGAAAATACAGCTTCCGCGGCATGGCCGGTGGCCGAGGGGCCAACTGTTTTAAAACATAATGAACTTTACTATTTGATTTACTCCGCCAATGATTTTAGAAACCCTGACTATGCGGTGGGATACGCAACGGCGGATAGTCCTTTGGGACCCTGGGAAAAGTCTGGTGATAATGCGATTATTAACAGGGAAATGGTAGGGGAGAATGGCTCGGGACACGGTGATATTGTAATAGGAGAAAATGATGAGATGCACTATGTGCTACACACCCATTTTTCCAATGCGTCGGTCCATCCAAGAAAAACAGCCATAATTAAGCTTAATTTCAATGAAGATGCGGACGGGGATTTGTCCTTAACTGCTGAGGAAGAGAGCTTTAATTTTTTAAAATCAAATTAGAATTTATGAATTACAAACCTTTATTACTTCTTTTTGTTTTCTACGTGACCTTAGGGTGTAATCAATCAGATAATGAACCATCTTCGAATGATGATGATGACGATGATTCAGTAGTAGAGGAGGAAAACACGTTTAAAAATCCATTATTATCGTCTGGGGCCGATCCCTGGGTGATAAAAAGAAATGATACTTATTATTATACCCATACCACAGGAAACAAGCTGCAAATATGGGAGACCAAGAATATGGAAGACCTTGGGAGTGCAAGCCCTAAAACTATTTGGACTCCACCTTTGGGCGAGGAATATTCTACTCAAATCTGGGCCCCTGAATTACATTATGTAAACGACGCATGGTATATGTATTTTGCCGCTACTTCCAATAATAGCGACAAAGACAGGAGAATGTTTGTGTTGGAAAACACTGCTGAATCTCCCATGGAAGGAACCTGGGAATTTAAGGGCAAAATAACCGACGAAACTGATCAGTGGGCTATCGACGGTACTGTTATAAAAATAGACAATGAAAATTATTTTGTATGGTCGGGTTGGAGAACGGAAAATCCGGAAATTAATTCAGGCAGACAGCAACTTTATATCGCCAGGATGGAGAACCCATGGAGTCTGGAGGGTGCCAGGGTGATGATTTCTGAACCTGACTATGAATGGGAAAAAAACGGCTTGGTAAATGAGGGACCGGTAGCCTGGGAAAATCCGGATGGTGAATTGTTTATATTTTATTCAGGCTCCGGTTGCTGGACCGATGACTATAAAATAGGGGTACTTTCTTTTGAAGGAGAAGATCCTCTCGACCCTGATTCTTGGAAGAAGCATCAGGAACCCGTGATTGAAAAGAGTGAGATCAACAATATTTATGGCCCTGGACATAACAGCTTTTTTAAATCCCCGGATGGTTCAGAAGATTGGATTTTATACCATGCGAATGATCATTCAGGTGATGGGTGTACCGATAAAAGAAAACCACGCATTCAACAAGTTCATTGGGATGAGCATGGTTTTCCTGATTTCGGAATGCCGGCAGGAAGGAATGATCAATTAACTCCACCATCTTAATGAGATATAAGGAAATTCAAATGAAAAATTCTTTTAATTGCCAATATCTTCTTTATATAAGCCTGGCATTTCTATCTTTCTCCTGCAAACAGGTTGAAGATAAAAGCGACATCAATAAAGAATATGTTTCCGAGCGCAAAACATATTCCAATCCCCTGGATGTGGAATTCGGAGATCCCTATATTTTAAATGATGGTGACAGGAAGTTTTATATGTATGGCACTGGCGGCGGGGCTAAGGACGGTTTTGCTACCTATTCTTCTAATGATTTGGTGAACTGGGAGTTTGAAGGACAGGTTTACAGGGGGAATAATGAAGATTCCTGGGCAATAGGCAGTTTCTGGGCTCCTGAAGTTTATAAATTCAATAATAAATATTATATGTTTTTTAGTGCTCAGTGGAGAGATAATCCCAATGATGAACTGGAAAACTTTAAAATAGGGGTGGCGGTTGCTGATAAACCAACCGGACCATTTAAAGAAGTGAGTGATGAGCCGCTTTTTGATCCCGGTTACCCGGTGATAGATGCGAATGTATTCCAGGATGACGATGGGAAGTTTTACCTCTATTATTCCAGGGTAGCCTATAAGCACCCGGTAGAAACTGAAATTTCTGAATGGGCCAGGGAGAAAGGTTGGTTTGATGAGATTGAAGAAAGTTGGGTATATGGGATAGCATTGAAATCAGATTTTAGCGGAGTAATAGGAGAACCTCAGATATTGCTTCGTCCTCCGGAGAAGATGGATGAAGATAATGCAGAATGGGAAAGTCGTTCAGTAACTTCTAGGGAAGTTAATCGCAGGTGGACAGAAGGTTCCTATACCTTTAAACAGGATGGAGTTTATTATATGATGTATTCTGCTAATTTTTATGGAGGTCCAAATTATGCCGTTGGATATGCCACTGCAGCTTCACCTTTAGGCCCTTACCAAAAAGCTGATAATAATCCTATTCTGGAAAAAAATATTGAGAAGGGAGGAGATGTTACAGGAACGGGTCATAATAGCCTGGTGTTTTCAAAAGATAGCACTAAAATCTATACGGTGTACCACGGCAGAACGAAACCTACGGGAGATCAGCGCGTAGTTTTTATTGACAGATTAAGAATTCTTGAAAATGGAAAGCTTCAGGCAGAAGGGCCTACAACAACAGATCAACCACTTCCATTTCTAAATAACGAAACTGAATAACCTAATAACATATCTATGAAACCAGTATATTTCTTAATGATTATAAGTTGTCTGAGTATAGTCTTCTATTCCTGTAAAGATGAAACTAAATCAACAAAAGGATTAACTTCAAAAGAATCACAAGCAATGAAAAATAACCAGGAAGAGCTTCTTAAAGCCGAAAATTTCGATACTATAATTGATAATAAAAAGGTCAGGTTATACTGGTTAGAGAATGATAGTATTATAGCGGCTTTTACAAATTATGGAGGAAGACTTGTGGGGTTATGGGTTCCCAATGACAAAGGCAAAATGACCGATGTAGTTGTAGGAATGAACAGTGTAAAGGGGTTTGTAGAATCAACGGAACCCTATTTTGGAGCAACTATAGGCCGGGTAGGCAATAGAATCGCTGATGGTAAATTTCAGTTAGAAGATAAAGAGTATAACATTCCCAAAAACAATGGTGAGAATAGTTTACACGGTGGGAATAAGGGATTTCAATATGTGGTTTGGAATGCTACCCAGCCTGAAAAAAATAAACTGGTACTGGAATACCAATCTCCTGATATGGAAGAAGGTTTTCCGGGTAATCTTGATGTTAAAGTAACCTATTCCCTCACCGATGACCAGGCAATTGTAATGGAATACGAAGCTTCCACCGATAAAGCTACCCCTGTTAACCTAACCAATCACGCGTTTTTTAATTTGAATGGAGAGGGGGGTGGGAAAATTTTGAACCATCAGCTTCAACTTCACGCGGATAAATTTACTCCGGTAGATAGCGGATTAATCCCTACAGGGGAATTACGCGAAGTGCACGGAACCCCTTTTGACTTTAGAGAATTTCATAGAATAGGAGAACGTATAGAAGAGAATAATAAGCAATTAACTTATGGGAAAGGTTATGATCATAATTTTGTGCTCCATGATGGGAAATCCGAGGATCTGACTCACGCAGCAACTGTTATTGGTGATCAATCTGGTATTAAGATGGATGTGTTCACTGAAGAACCCGGAATTCAATTCTATAGCGGCAATTTTATGGAAGGGAAGAATAATTTCAAATCAGGAGTCAGTGATGACTTCAGGACAGCTTTTGCCTTGGAAACGCAACACTTCCCTGATGCTCCTAACCAAGAGGATTTTCCATCTATTATACTTGAACCCGGAGAAAAATATCAAACTAGTTCCAGGTATAAATTTTCGATAATGGAGAAAGAAAACTAATGAGACAAAGGTTTTATATATTATTATTTTTTTTGGCAGAATGTATGTTTGCCCAGATTGAGAATTATAAAAATCCGCTTGTAGATTTTAATTTCCCCGATCCTACTGTAATCCAGGCAGCAGATGGTAATTATTATGCCTATGCTACAAATACTGAAAGAAATGGTGAGATAATAAATATCCAGGTAATAAAATCTAAAGATTTGGTTACCTGGGAAGAACTTGGTGATGCTTTGCCGGAGCACCCAAGTTGGGCATCTTCTGATTTTTGGGCACCCCATGTAATTTATAACAAAAAAAACACAAAATATTACCTGTATTATTCTGGAGAATCAAATGACAAGACGATAGGTAAATGCCTCGGAATTGCAATTTCTGATTCACCGGAGGGTCCTTTTATAGATAAAGGAGAACCCTTATTATGCGGAGATACTTTTATTAATATTGACCCTATGGTTTTTCAGGAGGAGAAATCACGAAAGAATTATCTGTATTGGGGTTCGGGTCATGAAAGTATAAAAATGCGCGAACTATCTGAGAATCTTTTAAATTTCAAAAAAGGTTCAGAAGTTAAAGAAATAATTCACCCTGTAGAAAATTCGGAAAAAGAGAATTACGAGAATTTAATAGAAGGGGTATGGTTATCCAAGGCTAATGGTTTCTATTATCTGTATTATTCCGGTGATAATTGTTGTGGTGACGAGGCTCATTATGCGGTAATGGTTGCCCGCTCGAAAAGTCCTGATGGTCCTTTTCAAAAATTTAAAAATTTGGATGGAACACCTGTTATTTTAAGTAGTAACAGGGACTGGTTTGCTCCGGGTCATAACTCCGTGATAACAGATGAAAAGGGGAGAGAATGGTTAATGTATCATGCAATAGACCCAAAAGGCAGTTCGAAAGGAAGAGTTTTTTTAATGGATAGAATTAATTATAATAACGGCTGGCCTGTAATTAACAAAGAATCACCTTCAAGGAAAAATTTACCGGCACCACAAACCAAATAAATAAGGTAAAAACAGACTATGAAATCAGGTGGATTCAAGGAAGTTTGGTTAAAATTAATGACGGCGGGTTTTAGGGAAGGTTTAGTAGATTTTTTATTTAGTTAAGCAGATTTTTTATTCATTAAATGTGTTAGTTAGTTGGAAAGCCGTCCTGGAGAGATCCTGGACGGTTTTAAACAGCCTAAACGATGCACAAGCCTCTAAATTTTCTCCCATATTTTTATGAATATGTTTTTATTTTGAGTGAACTTTTTTAGCTTGTAGGATTCCACTGTAGAGAAAGAAGTTTTAGAAAAGCTTAAAAGCAATAGATTGGAGCTTATACATATAATTAACTGATTGGAATTCCAATAAAAATCCTAATATATAGTTCATTATGGTTATTGATCCTAAGATCTATATCAGAAAAGTTGTATCTTTATCTTTGGAAGTCAATTAGTTCCATATTAGATTGGAATAATTGGTAGCAAAAGTATACCTGAAACTTCTTTATTACTCTATAACTGTATTT
>Ga0207891_1001453_pt1 | contig 10671 bp, 7 predicted proteins | sample LinPmetageLP50_FD_184061 | JGI IMG/M metagenome (GOLD analysis project Ga0207891, IMG submission 184061) | Marine viral communities from the Pacific Ocean - LP-50 (SPAdes) | ecosystem: Environmental > Aquatic > Marine > Oceanic | place: Pacific Ocean | collected 2011-08-27 | reverse complement strand
TTGCTAATGCGACTCTGCCATCACCAATGGTGACATTTACTTTGGCAGGGCTGTTTTTAAGGTAATCAAAATACCTATTTGCCATTGTATAAACCGCGGGATTTAACTCATAAAAATGCACTGTTTTGTGCTTGTCTGCGAGGCTAGCTAAAACCCCTGCACCTAACCCCACGACGCCCATGTTGAGCTTTTCTTGGCTTTTTAGTATCGCCAACGACTTAGCGACGCCTGTATGTTGATGATAGTAGCTGCTAGTGAGTTCATTTTGACCATGTAAGGGTTGTGAACCATGTACCGTAGTACCATCAATTAAGCGCCTTTGCGCAAGCTCTGGGGTATCGATATCTTTGACTGTGAGGTAACCATAAAAATTTCTCTGTGATGCAACATTATATTGATTAAAACTAAAATAAAGCACTAAATAGCAGCCACACCACAAAGCTGTCGCACCGAGCAATATCGTATTTATTTTTTTAAATTGAGTCAGATGAATGTAACTAATAAGAATAAGCAGCACTGCTAAAGCGACGATATACTCAGTGATTTGTTCAAACAGCAGTGGAGCAAATAATGTTGTAAATAAACTGCCAAGTGCGCCGCCTAAAGCAATAAACAAATAAAAGTGTGTGAGTAATGTACCAGGAGGTGCGAGTTGCCTAAGTTCTCCGTGGCAAATCATGCAGCCACTCAATAATATAAAGCTATAAATAATAATTTGTGCGATAGCATTAAACTGACTGCCTAAGAAGTACATTATTAGACCTGCAAACGCGCTGAATATAAAAGCATATACCCAAATAGAACGGTTATAGTTGTTTTTATTGGCAAACGTATAACTAAAACTACCTAAATAGATAGCAAGTGGCACCACCCATACAAGTGGCATTGGTGGAATGTTGGTGCTGATCATTTGCGTAGTCGCAATTAGCATTATTGAGCTTGTTGCGGATAAAATAATCCAAAGCATATTGGGCTTTTTTAGAATGGTTTGTACGTGTGGTAGCGATGAGTTATTTTCTTTGCTGCTTTTGCCTAATAGTTTATATGCTAAACAAATTAATAGTATGCAGTAGGTAAGCAGCCCTATTTGCCAGTAATTTTTTTGTTGCGGCAGTGAAAAAAACACCTCAAATATGAGTGGGTAGCTTATTAAGGCTAATAAAGAGCCAAGATTAGAAACCGAATACCAATGGTAGGGCACTGCATTTTTACCACGCTCTATATACCATCGTTGCATAAGTACACTTGTGGCGCTTAGCAGCATAAACACTAAGCCAATTTGATTTAGTAAGTTTGCCATAACTGACCAGTTAGGGGCTAAATCTAAATTAACGTAGAATTTGTTTAGGCTAATTAAGCTCGCTACAACAACCAGCGAAATATGGATTAGCATTTGTTTTTTTAGTGAATAGCGACTTAAAAAGTGTGCGTAAAAGTAGCCAAGTAGTAAAACAGTTTGATAAAAAAATAGACTGGCTGACCACACTGATGCGCCGCCTCCAAATCGTGGTAACAGCTCTTTAGATAGCATAGGTTGAATTTGAAATAGCAAAAAGGCGCTAACAAAAATGGTTAAAATAAATATGATACGAAGCATGGATATTAATTATTAATGAATCATGTGAGCAGCATTGCGGGTAACAGATCAAGCAGCAATGGAATTAGCCTAGAGTTTCTCTTAAGAAAACCTTAATATATGATTTATAATAATTTATTGGAGTAGCCAGTGGGCAAGTTTGTAATAGGGGAATTCGCTATAGATGTCAGTCGATGTAAAATATCATCAGCTGATACAGAGCAAGTCGTTGAACCTAAAGTCATGGATGTACTGCAATATTTGTATTCTCATCGGGGTACTGTGGTTAGCCAGGAACAAATTTTTTCTGCCGTATGGCCAAATGCGACATTCAGCCCAAGCTATGTACAGCGCTGTATTGCATTGCTAAGAAAAGCATTGAATGAAGATTCAAAAAATCCACGTTATATTATTACTCACCCAAAGCGCGGGTACAGCCTCGAAGTAGCTGAGCCGCAGTTAAATAAACCCAAACGTCTATATTTGCCAGCGTTGGCTATTTTAATCGTCATGTTGATTGGGATTGTAAGTTGGCTTTACCCTGATACACCGCAAGTAAAAACACACTTTACTAAATTGATGCCTATTTCTTCGAGTGAAGAAAATGAATCTAGTATTTCTTTATCACATAATGGTGAATATGTAGCCTTTGTGCGTGGTGATAAGTCAAACCAAGCTATCTGGTTAAAAAACTTACGCTCAGGAAAAGAAATTAGGTTAACCCAAAAACAGTCAACGTATCACAGTCTTGGATGGAGTAGCGACGACAGTGAAATCGTATTTGTGCACCAGCAAGATACCCAAACATTGGGGTATTTCACCTTAGACAAACTGACATTACAACCTGCAAACTACAGAGAAATCTATACTTTTAAAGACTTTAAAGTGACGAGCCAGCAGTTAGAGTGGGCCAGTGACAACCATATTTATTTTATTGAAAAACGTCAAAGCGATAATCATACTCAACTAAGTTCAATTGATTTAATAACCCAAGAAAAAAGTGTCATTAAGTCATCCGCTGGGCAAGATTGGATGAAGTTGCAGGCACTATCACCAAGTCAGCAGTCTATTGCGCTTGCCTCTGAGGCTGGGCAAAATAAATACAGAATTGATGTGTTCGACATTAAAGCAAGCACAACAAAAACATTAGCGATTGTTGAAGACTCAGTGCAAGGTTTGAGCTGGCACCCCGATGAAAAACAATTATTGATTAGTAATAAACATGAACTCCAGTTATTAAACTTACAGGGGCAACTAAAAAAGTTGGCGTTTAATAATTACCACATTATTAGAGACGCGCATTTCTCGTTGTCAGGTAACGAGATTTTAATGGAATTAGTTAAGGTTGATGTGGATATCATCCGCTCAACTCGTCAAGCGCCAACGCAATTTGAAACACTTGTAGATACCTCATCGGTCGACTTTTTACCTGTGTATTCCCCTGATTCGTCAAAATTTGTATTTGAATCTCATCGGTTTGGTATAAAGCAATTATTTTTATATGCAAATGGCACGCAAACGCTGATTTTTTCTAATCCAAGCAATGAAGAACTATTTGGCATAGTCTGGTCAAAAGACGGTAAAGAAGTGATCACTGCCAGTAAAAATACTCTTTTTAGGGTTAATATAAAAGAAGGAAGTTTTGAAAGTATTCCTCACGCCTACCATTCATTTTATCTGCGAGAAATGTATCACTACGAAGACGCTATTTTAGTTTCTTATCGTGCTGCAGACGGGGTTACTTTTCATCCCGCTAAATTTGACTTACAGACGCTTGAGCTAACACCTTATACAGGCTCAGGAGAACGCTTGGCATGTTACGCAATGGATATTGATGATCAGGATCAGGTTTACTTTTCCAATGAAAAACAAATCTTCAGATTGAACAAAAACAAAGCGCTTGAAACTGTTTGGCAATCACCTACAAAAGAGATCATCGGTCTGAGCGCCGGAGCTACGAAAATGACAGTCACCCTTGCAGATAAAGACGGTTATGAGATGAATGAAATAGATTTTAAATCAGGGAGTAATAAAACCATATTCAATGGCAAAGATGATGGGAAAATGCTAATAAATGCATCCCATGATTTTCAGCAATTTCTTTATTTAACAGAGCCTAAAAGAACACGTACCTTAGTGCGCTTAAATTAACAATTATAAAAATTAGTAATTGTCAAATTATGAAACTAAAGATAGGGGGGTTATGAAGACAAACACGCAACACCGCCAAGCAGCATTAAAACGCTTAGAAAGGTTTAGTCAACTAACCGACAGTAGTATTCGTTTTCCTTTTACAAACTTTAGGTTTGGTATTGAGGCGGTTATTGGTTTTGTACCCGTTGTAGGGGATGTGATAGGGCTTATTTTATCTAGTTACGTATTATTTGAGGCTCAAAAGTTAGGTATTAGCTGGCATGTTAAACTGCGGATAATTATTAATATGCTGATAGATTTTTTTATCGGATCAATCCCTCTTTTTGGCGATATATTTGATGCGTTTTTTAAAGCTAATACCCGAAATACACACATACTTAAAAAGCATATTACTAAGCAACTAAATAAAAACAGTAACGGGTAATTTTTAGTATTTATTTTGTGGTTAATTAATGTACAGTTGAGAAGTTCGTTTTTAACAAGGAATAGGTAATGGAATTATTTATCGGCAATAAAAACTACTCAAGCTGGTCATTGCGCGCATGGTACTTAATGAGCAAATTTGAATTGGAGTTTGATGAAATTCAGCTTGTACTCGATACCCCAGACTTTTACAGCGAGTTAAAAAAACATTTTACAGTTCAAAAGGTACCCGCATTAATTGATGGTGATTTACACGTTTGGGACTCACTTGCTATTTGTGAATACATTAACGATGCGTACCTTTCGCAAGTTGCTTGGCCTAAATACGTAACGCAGCGTGCAACTGCACGGGCTTTAAGCGCTGAGATGCACTCAGGCTTTATGGCGCTTAGAAGTGAAATGCCAATGAATATAAGGGCAAAGCGAAAAATTACACTTTCAGATGATGCTAAAAAAGACATCGCCCGCATCGACGACATATTTGCTAAGCAGCAAGAAATTTACCCAAACCAGTGGATGTTTGGCGATTTTAGTATTGTTGATGCTATGTATGCCCCCATTGTACTGCGATTGAAAACTTATCAGGTAACCCTGTCTAAAGCCGCTAATAGTTATTGCCAACATGTATTAGCATGCCCTGTATTACAAAGCTGGATAACTCAAGCACTGCAAGAAACCGATATTGTTGATGCAGATGAAGCCGGGGTTGATGTAAAAATATAGGTCAGTAAGCGACTTTTACTTTAGCTATAAAAGCCCGTACAATTCGTCTCGTTTTTAGTGCGCCAAAAGGCGCTTTAACCGAGACTTATTAGTCGTATTATATGCATCAAATCGCTGATCTTATTTCTATTTTCGAAAACACATTTTACCAAAGCCATAATACAAGGCTGATCAAAGGTGATTGTGAGCCCGTGTACCTTCCCGCAACACAAGACACCCCTTATCATCAAATTGTGTTTGCACATGGTTTTTATGCCAGTGCCTTACATGAAATAGCCCATTGGCTGGTTGCGGGCATCGATCGTCGACAACAAGAAGATTACGGCTATTGGTATTGCCCCGATGGCCGCGATAAACACCAGCAGGCTGAGTTCGAAAGTGTAGAAGTCAAGCCACAAGCCATTGAATGGCTATTAAGCACCGCTGCGGGTTTTCCCTTTAATGTATCGGTAGATAATTTAAATGGTGAGCAAACGTGTCGTTTTGATTTTCAAAAGCGGGTTCACCAGCGCGTGCTTACGTTGATTGAAAGTGGTTTTAATGCACGAACTCAATCATTATTAATCGCGCTTACTCGTTTTTATCACACACCATGGCCAATGACTGCAAATCAGTTTGATTGGCAACACCCTCAGGAGTTTTGTGATGCAGTTTAAATTAGGTTTAATTATAAACCCTGTAGCAGGATTAGGCGGAAGTGTCGCCCTCAAGGGAAGCGATGGGGCGCAAACCGCAGCAAAAGCGATTGAGCTAGGTGCACAACCTAAAGCAAATAGCCGTACTAAAGCCGCACTAGAAATACTGTTACCGTATAAAGAGCAGCTTGTTATTTATACCGTAAATGGCGAAATGGGCGAACAAACAGCAAAAGCTTTAGGTTTTAATGTTGAAGTTGTATACAACACAGACGCAGTAACAACGCCGGATGATACCGAGAGTGCCGCACAGGTGTTAAAAAATGCCGATGTAGATTTAGTTCTATTTGCAGGTGGCGATGGCACCGCACGTAATATTTGCCATGCCATTGAAGATACTGTCCCAGTACTTGGCATTCCTGCCGGATGTAAAATCCACTCTGGCGTATATGCCATTACACCAAAAGCTGCCGGGCGAGTTGTTGAAATGCTCGTAAAAGGCGAGTTAGTGACGTTAGCTGATGCCGATGTAATGGATATTGACGAAGACGCATTTAGGAAGGGTACAGTAAAAGCTAAACGATTTGGCGAAATGCAAATACCCAGCGAAGTACGTTATGTGCAAGCTGTAAAAAATGGCGGTAAAGAAACAGACGAATTAGTACTTTCAGATATAGCTGCTTACGTTGTGAGCGAAATGGACGAAGACACACTTTACATTATGGGTAGTGGTTCAACAGTCGAAGCTATAATGGAAGAAATGGGCCTTGAAAATACTTTGTTGGGTGTTGATTTAATAAAAGATCAAACACTTGTAGGCCAAGACCTAACAGCCGCCGACTTACTTGAACTTACCCATAAGAAAAAGACCAAACTTGTGATCACTTTAATTGGTGGGCAGGGTCATATTTTTGGTCGCGGAAATCAGCAGCTAAGCCCTGCGCTAATCCGCGCTATTGGCAAAGAGAATATTATTGTTGTTGCAACAAAAACCAAGCTACAGGCATTGAATAACCGCCCGTTAATTTGCGATACAGGCGACAACGAACTAGACGACGAATTAACAGGTTACATAAAAGTAACCACCGGATTTAACGACCATATTATGTATGCAGTAGGGCACCAATACCAAGATGAAACGGGTGCTATACAAAATCAGGAGATAAACAAGTGACCTTAGTAAACTATATTGACGCGGCTCAACAGTATTATGATGATTTAGTTATCAAAGCAACGGATGACGAATTATTTGCAGGCGGCTACTTACGTGGTCATTTTGATCTTGCTGTAGGCTATGCTGAAGTTGAGCAACTTACTATCAGTATTGAGCAGTTAAACGAAACAGTAGAGCAAAGTCTTGTAAAAGCGTACCGTAACGGAGAACTTAACGAAGAAGACAAGGCACTAGTTGTTCGCTTATGGGAAGAAGTTAAAGCGCTCGCTTAGTAACCAAATGAACAAAAAAGCACGATTATCTTTGGTAATCGTGCTTTTTTTATTTAACGTTCCTAAAATAGCTTTTTACGTTAATTTACTGTTGCGTATTAATGCGATATTGTTACTTAAATAAATTTTAATGAGCGAAATACAATGAGTAATAATCAAGATGCTTTACCTTCAGGAGTTGTTGCGCGCTTCTTGAATGTAGTTGAGCGGGTTGGTAATAAGCTACCTGATCCAGCAATTATATTTTTATTTGCTATGTTATTAATATGGGGTCTGTCGTGGTGGTTTTCTGGCGTAAGTTTTGATGCGATTGATCCGCGTACAGGCGAAGCAATTATTATAAACAACATGCTTGCAAGCGATTCGTTGGCCACTTTTTTATCTTCAATGGTAAAAACATTTACCGGCTTTGCTCCTTTAGGCGTAGTACTTGTGGCTATGTTAGGTGTTGGTGTCGCTGAGCACTCAGGCTTTATTAATACAGGCCTTAAGCTAATGTTAAAAGTAACGCCTAAAAAGCTGTTAACACCGTCAATTATTTTAGTTGCTATTGTAAGCCATACAGCCACGGACGCAGGTTATGTGCTTGTGATACCGTTAGCTGGCGTAATCTTTTATGCAGCAGGAAGGCACCCATTAGCGGGTATTGCAGCGGCGTTTGCCGGTGTAAGTGGTGGCTTTGGCGCCAACTTTATTCCATCTGGAATAGACCCATTACTCCAAAGCTTTACACAAAGTGCTGCTCATATTATTAATCCTGATATGTCGATAAATCCATTAAATAATTGGGCGTTTGCATCAGCATCAAGCATGTTTATTGTATTACTGGGTTGGTATATTACCGATAAGATTATTGAACCTCGTTTACAAAATACGCCACTTGATGGAAACAGTGAAGATTTACCTGTTTTTGAAGATGCGCGTAGCGATGAAAAGCGCGCATTCTTCATAGCAAGCAGCGTAATGATTGCAGGCATTGCTTTACTTGCGTATGTCTCTGCTCCGGCAGATTCAGCCATGCGCAGTAGCGATGGCTCCTTAACTAACTTCCGTTCACCTTTAATGCAATCTATAGTGCCGTTGATCTTTTTGTTATTTTGGATCCCAGGCGCAGTATATGGCTTTACAGTAGGTACATTTAAAAGCTCTAAAGATATGATAGATGCCATGAGCAAGGCAATGGGCGGTATGGCTTACTACATTGTTATGGCATTCTTTTGTGCGTTATTTATTGCTGCCTTTAGCAAATCTAACTTAGGGGCATTACTTGCAATCGAAGGGGCGCAGTTATTAAAAGCCATGGCTCTTCCAAGTTCGGTAACGGTGGTAGGTATTATATTTTTAACCGCATTTGTTAATTTATTTGTAGGCTCTAGCTCGGCCAAGTGGGCATTACTAGGGCCGGTATTTGTACCTATGTTAATGCAACTGGGTATTTCACCTGATTTAACGCAAGCGGCTTATCGTGTTGGTGATTCTAGCTCTAATATTATTACACCGCTTATGCCTTACTTCCCATTAGTTGTGGTTTATTGTCAAAAGTACGTTAAAAGTACGGGAATTGGTACGCTAATAGCGATGATGCTGCCATACTCGGTTGCATTTTTAATAGGTTGGAGCTTGTTTCTACTCGGTTATTGGGCATTGGGTATTCCGCTAGGGTTAGATGCAAGTTACGTGTATCCAGCAGTAGCGCCTTAACATAGAGCATTCGGTACAATACAGTAAAAGCCTCACTATTAATAAAGTAGTGGGGCTTTTTAGTTTTAATTGAATGATTTACACAGAAGTTTATAGTCGCTGTGCTTTGAGGATAATCATGGTTTGCGGTTGTGAGTTACGCAGAACAGCTTGAACCATTACTTAAATTTTAGACACAAAAAAACCTTGGCACTTTCGTACCAAGGTTTTTTTATTAAAGAACTGTTGCTTACTTAGCGGTAAAGCTAACTGGGCGACGTTCTTTACGAGGTCCGCTACGCTTATCACCGCGTGGGCCATCGTTACGTTTTCTATCACCAGATGGGCGTTCGCCACGTGGTTCAGCTGGGCCTTGATCTTGTGTAATTGTCATACCCATTGGGCGTTTACAAATAAACACTTTTTGGAAATGATCCAGTACATCTTTAGGCATGTTTTGTGGTAACTGAACAGTGCTGTGTTGATCGTGTAAACGAATGTCACCAATAAACTTGCTTGAGATATCAGCTTCGTTAGCAATTGCGCCAACAATGTTCTTAACCTGAACACCATGCTCACGGCCTACTTCGATACGGTAAGTATCCATAGGGCCTGCATCACGGCTGTTACGCTCGCGCGGTTTACGTTCAGAACGTTCACCACCACGTTCGTTACGACGTCCGCGATCACCACGCTCATTGCGTGAATTGCGTTCATTACGCTCACGTGGTTGAATCTTAACTTCTTCAACTTTAATTGGCGACTGTTGCTGTGCCAAACACAGTAAAGCACCCGCTAAGTTTTCAAGAGGAAGGTCAAGCTTTTCAGCCATGTTAGTAGCCACTTCGTTAAAGAACGTAATGTCTTTGTTTTCAAGCGCAATACTTAATTTTGCTTGTAACGCAGCGATACGTTTTTCTTCAACAACTTTAGCTGTTGGTAATTCAACCTGTGCAATTTCAGACTTAGTATGACGAATGATATTTTTAAGTAAGTAACGTTCGTTATGCTTAACAAATAAAATTGCTTTACCAGTACGACCTGCACGACCTGTACGACCAATACGGTGAACGTAGGCTTCAGAATCTTGTGGAATGTCGTAGTTGATAACTAAGCTTAAACGGTCTACATCAAGACCACGAGCTGCTACGTCTGTTGCAATAACAACGTTCAGCATGCCACTTTTTAAGCGGTCAACAGTGCGTTCACGTGCTTGCTGGTTCATGTCACCATTAAGCGGAGCTGCAGAGAAACCTTCGCGCTCTAATAATTCAGCAAGTTGAACGGTATCGTTACGTGTACGTACGAAAACAATAGCACCTTCGTATTGCTCAGCTTCTAAAAAGCGAACAATCGCTTTGTTTTTATGTACGCTTGCGTTCCAAAACACTTGCTCAACAGACGATACTGTCGAGTTACGCGCAGAAATATGAACCTGTTCAGGGTTATTCATATATTTGCTGCTGATGTTTTGAATTTGCTTAGGCATGGTCGCAGAGAAAAGACATGTTTGCTTTTCGCGCGGTGTTTTTTCCATGATGTTTTCAACATCATCGATAAAGCCCATACGTAACATTTCATCGGCTTCATCAAGTACAAGTGCTTGAAGAGCATCAAACTTGATAGTGCCACGGTTTATATGATCGATTAATCGACCCGGAGTAGCAACAATGATTTGAGCGCCACGACGAAGTGCGCTTAATTGAATGCTGTAGCTTTGGCCACCGTATAGTGCTAATACTTCAACACCACGAGTACCTTTTGCATATTGTTCAAATGCCTCAGCAACTTGGATCGCAAGCTCACGTGTAGGTGTGAGTACAAGGATCTGTGGCTGTTTCACAGACGGGTCAATATTGTTTAGTAACGGCAGTGCAAATGCTGCGGTTTTACCTGTACCCGTTTGTGCTAGTCCCAGTACGTCCTTTCTTTCTAGCAATAACGGTATACATTGAGCTTGGATTTCAGATGGTGTCTTGTAACCCAACTCTTCAACTGCCTTCAAAATTGCAGGAGAAAGATTTAGAGATTCAA
>Ga0207891_1001452_pt1 | contig 10672 bp, 10 predicted proteins | sample LinPmetageLP50_FD_184061 | JGI IMG/M metagenome (GOLD analysis project Ga0207891, IMG submission 184061) | Marine viral communities from the Pacific Ocean - LP-50 (SPAdes) | ecosystem: Environmental > Aquatic > Marine > Oceanic | place: Pacific Ocean | collected 2011-08-27 | reverse complement strand
GTGGAAAATGTTGTACGGTCACTTGCAGCACTTTGCCGTTTTGTAATAAAATCATGGCAGGTAAAAAACGGTGTAATCCTTTAAACATAGGTATCCGCTTGGCATACTCCGTTTTTATTACTTTTAGAGGACAACCTGTATCGTCCATGCCGTCATGTGTAAAGGCACGGCGAATACCGTTAGCAATTTTTGAGGACATGTTTTTTACAAAGGTATCCTTTCGGTTGGAGCGTACACCCGTTACCAGATCATAGGGGCCAATTTTTTCTAACAATAGATTAAAATCTTCTGGAGCCGTTTGCAGATCACTATCTATATAGCCTAACAAGGTCGTTTCAACAACATCAAAACCCGCTTTGATTGCCGCGCTCAATCCACGATTTTCTTTAAATGAGATATAGCTACACGCCTCATTTCGACTACAAATAAGCTGTATAAGTGATTCACTTTTATCTTTTGAACCGTCATTCACAAACAGGATTTTAGTCCGTTTGCTGGCAACTTTAGTGTAAGCTAGTAATTCCTTTTCTACGCGTTCAAGGTTTTCTTCTTCGTTATAAACAGGAACAATGATTGTAAATTCGTACATGTGTGGGTCTATGATATACGCTGCAAAAGTATTTCTTTTTTCTTCAACCCAAAGTTTTTATTAAAGAACAATAAAAAGATGTTTCTTTGTAGGAGTAAATTTAACTCTATGAAAATTGTTGTCACAGGAGCTGCCGGATTTATAGGCTCCCATACGTGTGAACGTTTGGCGGATATGGGCCATGAGGTGATAGGTCTAGATAACTTCTCGCCTTATTATGATATTAATTTAAAACAATTAAATGCAAAGGCGCTTGATAAAAAAGGGATTACCGTCAAAAATGTAGACCTTAGAAACGATAATCTTGCCCTATATATTAAGAAGGATGTAGATTTTATTTTTCATTTTGCTGCGCAACCAGGCATCTCTGCTAATAGCACCTTTGAGGACTATTTTTCAAATAATTTTGTAGGGACACAACGTATGTTAGATGCAATAGAGACTTTAAAGAACAAGCCTTATTTTGTGAATATTGCAACTTCTTCGGTCTACGGATTAGAAGCGACATTTCCTGAAACTGAAGCACCAAAACCTGCCTCTTGGTACGGCGTCACCAAGTTGGCTGCCGAGCAGTTAGTACTGGCCTATGTAAGACGCGGGTTACTGCAGGGTACTTCTTTGCGATTGTATTCGGTATATGGGCCTCGTGAACGTCCAGATAAATTATACACGCGCTTGATTGACTGCGGAATAAACAACAAACCATTCCCCTTGTTTGACGGAAGCAGTGTTCATTTGCGGAGTTTTACGTATGTAAAGGACATTGTGGATGGTGTGGTGAGCATCCTTGGTAATAGAAATATCGCCAACGGTGAGATTTTTAATCTAGGAACCGAAACTGAAGAAACAACCGCGCAAGGAATGCAAACCGTTGAAACTATCTTACAGAAAAAAATAGCGATCGAAAATAAACCAGCACGTCCCGGAGACCAATCCCGTACCAAGGCAAATATCGATAAAGCGAGGGCTTTATTGGGATACGACCCTACAACAACATTAGAATCGGGGTTGCGGCAACAAGTAGCTTGGTTTAAAGATGCTTTCCCAAAGAGTTGTGAATAACTGTTTCCGAAGGTACTTAGCGTAAATTCAAAATGACATCCGCTGCTTCAAAAGCTGTCGTTTCATGATTTTCAATTTTTTGTAACTGAAGTTTTAATGCCTCTTTTACTTCTGGACGCGTAAAAAAATCTGATTTCAAAGTACTCTCAATCGTTTGAAGCAACCAGAATTTATGTTGCTCATCTCTTTTTTTCTGAAAATAACCACTCGCTTTTTCTTCCTTTAAATAATCCCTTATAAGGGTATGTACATCGTCAATTCCTTCATTTTCTAGGGCACTACACGTCATTGTTTTTGGAGTCCATCCACTGGCTTTAGGTGGATATAAATGAAGTGCACGGTTAAATTCGGTTTTTGCTAGTTTCGCAGCTTTTTTATTCTCCCCATCTGCTTTGTTGATGACGATAGCATCTGCCATTTCCATGATTCCGCGTTTCATGCCTTGTAGTTCGTCCCCGGCTCCGGCTAACTTCAGTAATAAAAAGAAATCGGTCATAGAATGTACTGCTGTTTCACTTTGCCCTACACCCACGGTTTCAATAATAATCCAATCAAAACCAGCTGCTTCGCATAAAATAATCGTTTCGCGTGTCTTGCGGGCCACTCCGCCCAGGCTATCCCCAGAGGCTGACGGACGGATAAAAGCATTTTCTTCTTTCACCAATTCCTCCATTCGGGTTTTGTCGCCTAGAATACTTCCCTTACTTATGGTGCTGCTTGGATCTACAGCGAGCACTGCTACTTTTTTTCCTTTGGAAATTAATAAGGTGCCAAATTGTTCTATAAATGTGCTCTTTCCAACCCCAGGAACACCTGTAATACCAATTCTAACAGATTTATTGGCTTTTGGTAGACAAGCCTCTATCAATTGTTTTGCTTGCGCTTTATGTTTCTTGGCGGTACTTTCAATAATCGTAATCGCCTTGCTGAGGGCTGTTTTATCTTCCGCAGCGATGCCCTCGATAAGGGCTGTGACTTCCGTGTTTTTCTTTCTGTTTTGTTTTAGCTTCTCTGCCGCAGCTTTATTGAAAAAGGCTGGAGCTGCTACACCCTCTTTTTCGGAAAGGGAACTGCTATGTTTCTTTTTATTCTGCACGTAGTGAATTTATGACAAATTTATGAATATCGATTTTAGAAAGCGTGCCTATCGTGGTATCTTTAGTTTTTAAACCTTAAAAATACAATAATGAAAACTTTATATGAAGCAGTTTCTGTAGCCGAAGGCGCAAGAAAAGGACACGTTAATACACCAGATGGTCCAATAGACATGAATTTATCTACTCCTAAGTCTATGGGAGGCGAAGGTGGTGATGGCACGAATCCCGAACAATTATTTGGATGTGCGTATGCAGCCTGTTTTGGTAGTGCAATTGAAGCTATAGCAAAAAATGAAGGGATGAAAATAAAGACCGAAGACGTGAGCGTTACAGCAACTATCGGTTTTTGTAAGGATGACGATGGCTTTTTTCTAGAAGCAACCTTAGATTGTTATATTCCTGGAGTGGATATGGAAACAGGGGAAGATCTTGTGGAGAAAGCGCATGAAATTTGTCCATTCAGTAAAGCGACACGTGATAATATTACGGTGACTCTTAACCTCATGTTAGACGAATAATTAAAATTATATAATTCAAATTGAAACCGCTCGTTATTTTTCGAGCGGTTTTCTTTTTTCTGAAAATTATTTCGTAATTTTTGAGTTCTATTACGTAAAGCGATAAAAATGAATATGTCAACCCGTCTTGAGCAAGCATTACTGAAGCTATACAATGCATACCATACAAATACGCTCAATCCAGAATGTTGTAAACAATGCGCTGTGGGCAATATTGCAGATCATAAAGATGCCTGGAAAAACTTTAGTGAGCATCACGGTTCTGTTTCTTTAAATTATGTGGGTACGGTCCATGAACGGATTGGGAGACGGATTAATGGATATTTACCTTCCGAATTATTACAAATTGAAAAGACATTCCTGGAAGCCTGTGGTTTTGAAACACCTTTATCTAAAAATAGCAAGCGCCCAAAAAACCCAACTAATATGGATGTACTATTTCAGGGACTTTCAGAAACAATCGCGTATCTGTGCCAGTTAGAAGGGAATAAGAATGTGATGGAATATACTTCAATATTTAAGCAGCATTCTTTGAGTATAAATGTACATGCGGTCGTTACAGCATAGAAGTACATTCAAACACTTTTCTTAGTGCTGTTCTATAAAATTTTTTATTTCGTCAAAACGATCGTTCCATGGCCATAAATATTGCGTGATCATAGAAACGTGTTTTTTCTTTAATACAATCGGTTCAACGGTTGGTTGAAAAGGTTTCAACGCTTCCAGAAATCGTTCATTCGAGTTGATGATTGAAGGATAGGTTTTACTTCCGAGATAAATAAGAAAAGGAGGTGCATCTTTATCCAAATAATACATGGGAGAGGCGTCTTTCCAAGTAGCAGGTTCTTTGGTCCAGGTCACATTGTAGTTGTGTTTTGTCGTAGGTGGATTGTTTTGTAAGTAGGTATACATATCCAGCCCAGCTGCATCGTTTAAGATAATACCTTTTACGGTGTTACTTTCCACACCGTATTTTTTATCCAGCGTAGCAAGGGCAACTAGATGTCCCCCGGCAGAATGACCTGTCACAAAAATCTGATCCGGATCTCCGTTATAATTAGCAATACTATCTTTTGTCCACTGAATGACCTGCGCAATTTGTTGGGTCATCGTCTCATAATTCGCGTTCGGACTCAAGGTGTAACTTGGGATCACGGTAACCACGTCTTTTTTAGCAAAATTGCGTCCAAAAAAACCATAAATATCTTTGTTTCCGCTATTCCAATAGCCACCATGCACATAAATAAGTACGGGTAGTTTTTTAGCAGTGTTTCTAGGAGTGAATACGTTGAGTTTTGGGGTTTCATTTTCTGAAGCAGTAGCGGTTTCCAGATATGAAATGTCCTTATGTTTTTTTACGGCACAGCTTGAAAGTAAGAAGAAAGAACCGATGATCATTAAAAATTTTTTCATGATTGAAAAATACAGAAAGACAGCGTATACAGCTCAAAGATTAACGTGTTTTAACGTAGCAAAAAAAAATTCGGTTTTACAATTTGATACGGTTTAAAAATTTTATGAAGTAATCATCATGTTAAACTTTGCTAAACAATAACAAGCAAAGAGAATTAGCAGTTAATTTCATGCTGTTAATTTAAAATATAATAACCCTATGGACATACGCTCAAACGAGCCTTTTTGGCTCATTAAAAATTCAATGGAGGAGAGTTACCCTTCCCTTACCGAAGATATCGATGTACCCATTGTCATCATCGGTGCTGGTATTACTGGCGCACTGATCGCCTACCAACTTCTTAAAAATAAGCGTGAGGTTATTATGATAGATCGGCGGGATGTATTTAATGGTAGTAGTGCTGCTAGTACAGCTATGTTGCAGTATGAAATTGATGTTCCGTTGCATGAACTTATAGACCAAGTAGGACTTACCAACGCAGTGAGCAGTTATAAAAGCTGTGAGCAAGCGATTTTTAATTTGGAAGAAATTGTAGACGAAATTAAAAGTAAATGCGATTTTCAATTAAAAAAGAGTGTTTATTTTACCACAGAGAAAAAGAAAATACAGTTTTTAAAAGATGAGTTTGATGCGCGCGCGGCTCATGGCTTTGATGTAAAATGGCTTGAAGCAGAGCATTTAAGAGCCATGGGGATCTTAAAAGGAAAAGCAGCAATACAGTCTAAATCTGGCGCAGTGATGGATCCCTATAAACTTGCGCATGACCTATTGCAGTTCTGTACAAAGAAGGGAATGAAAATTTATGATCGCACCGAAATCCAAACTATTAAACAAGAAAAAGAACACTTGATGCTTACAACAGTCAAAGGAATCCATATCAAGACACAGGATGTGATCCATTGCACGGGATATGAAAGTGTCGCTACCTTAAATGAGGATATTGTGAAGTTAAAGAGCACCTATGCAGTAGCTTCTGAAGCGCTTCCCAAATTACCTAAAGCTTTTAAAGAGTGTATTTTTTGGGACACATCAGAACCTTATCTATATTTCCGAAGTACCGAAGAAGGTCGGATTATTATGGGTGGTGGTGATTCAGAATTTAAAAATGCGAAGCGTCGAGATGCATTGTTACCAAAAAAAGAAAAAACGTTAACAAAAGCATTTAAGCAGACTTTTCAAGATATTGATTTTATACTGGATTATGCGTGGGCAGGAACCTTTGGTGAAACTGAAGATGGTCTTCCGTATATAGGAAAACCGGATCCTGACCGTAATGAACATTATGTGTTGGGTTTTGGGGGCAACGGAATAACCTTTAGCGTCATGGCGATGGATGCTATCATACCGTCATTGGACAATAAACCACATACATATTTAGAATATTATAAGTTTGGAAGATAAAATTCTCATAGAATTTTATGAAATTATATAACAGTGCAACCTTTAGTTGAAATAAAATGGTGAAAGAACCCTTTTATCATGTTGGATTGATTAGTAAAACCTAGCAGAAACCCCATGATAGTTAGAGATTGCTCTTAGGAAACCATAGCTATACTTAAAAGAATTATTGATTTCAGAAATAAAAAAGGATTATAACCTTTCTTTCAATTCAGAAATAAGACCGAAAACCAAACACAATACTGCAGTTGCAATTACTAAACCACCAACGCCCATAATAACGAGTTTTAAGATTAAAAAGCAAAATTACTAAACTCCCTGTTTATTCTGAAGGAAAACAGATTATTTAAATAAAATAGTTTTACTTGGCGTTTATTCAACACAAAAAGAGGCATGAATATACCGTATGGAATACATCTGGGATCAAATACGTTAGTATAAAAATAATGCTTGATAATACCCTAATAAACAGCAGGTTTATAGCTTAGTTAAAGGTATAATAAAACAGTATTAAAAATAGGTTAATGGGGTGAAACCATTTACATTTTTTACTATCTTTAATGTATAATAAACGGAATAATAACCTTAATTCAAATTGTTATGAATACTCAAAAAGAGAATCAGCAAAAGAATTCGGCTCAGCAGTCGCAGACAAAAGCGCAACAAAAACCGCAACCGAATGCGAAGAAGGAGCAAAAGCCTCAAGCGAATAAAAACCGCTAGTAGTTAGCCAATGTGTTAAGTTTTTCAGTTCCACTGAATGGATACCCCTTTTTAAGTTTTATTAAAAAGGGGTATGTATTTTTTAATATGTTATTTAATTCCAATACCCATGAAAAAAGAAAATTTACCTAAAAAAGAAAATCCTAAGAAAGTTCCCGAATCAAACGACCGCGTAGGCTATGGAAATCGGGTCACCAAAAGTGATAAAAAACCGAAGGATCCAGAAAAATATATAAAAGAGGAGGAGTGAGTGGGTAGGGCGAAAGACCCTTGCTAGATTTTGATGCTGTTAAAGTGTTTCTTCAAGTGTTTCTTCCATTTCTTCTTCAAGTTCTTCTTCTATCACTTCATTACCGTTTTTGTCGAGTTGTTTTTCCAGATAATAAAGACCATTTAGGGAAGGTGTATAAAAATATTCGGCAACGCCGTCTTCGTTTTCGGTTAAGTTTTGGTTTTCGTCATAATAGGAAATCCGTGTCGCCAACGAAGAGGCCTCTTTTTTATATACATAGTCTGCTACTCCATAGGCATCTTTTAAAAGCTTTTTATCTGTGCCGTAGGTAGAAACCCGGATCGTTTCTTGGGCTTTATTCCAGTAATACTCTAATTGGTGGTGGCCATTTACGCCCAACACAGGTTTATTATGGATATTATAGTAGGAGCGTGTTTTTATAAAACCCGCGGGTGTTAATTTTCTTTGCTCACTCCAAACACCGGTATTGTCATTTATTTTTTGGCCGCTGGCACCATAATTTTCATACCCGGTATAAATTTGGGTTTTACTATAGGTGTATAGTATCTTATGAACGCGGGCATCGTTTCTTTCGGGTTGATTTTGTTTGTTGAAATAACGTTCAGATACTAAATTTCCGTAGGTATTATAGGTGTACAGCGTTTTACAAACACCTGCTATCAAGCGATTATTTTTAGTATAGTACATTACGATAGAATCTTTGCCAAAACGGTTAGGCAGTATTTTTGTTTTAAAAACACCGTCCAGTTCTTGAGGGTTCATGTTACGATCGTAGTTAGTCCGCTCTAACAAAAAATTATTTGTATCGTACGTATAGTTATTATACGTTACGTTTTCTAACGCAGCGGCAAGGTTGCCCGCTTCGTTATAATAGGTCGTCTTTATTTTATTCCCGTTTGTGTCATATTCCCAGCGGGTAATGGCTACGTCGGCTGTATGTGCTAAGGGACGTTGTAACGAATCAAAACTGGCGGATTCTATTTCAAATCCATCCTCGTCATACTTGTATTTATAAATATTGATACTGTCACTTGTTTTTGCCCAACCGCCGTTGCTGTCAAAATAGGCTTCATGAACAATTAGTTTCTTATCGTTAAGCGATTGTTTAATAACACTTATGCCCTGCTCGTTGTTTATAGGATCATTAAAAACATCTAAATTCTTAACCACTCTAACCGAATCATTCTCATATGCATACTTAGTAGCACCCCACATTTCGTCTGTAAATTTTAGTACATAGCCTGGATAATATTGGGCATCAAAAAGAAGTCGATCTTTAGCGTCGTATACACTTACAACGTGATGGTAATCGTCCTTGCCCAAAACGGGAATTTCCTTATCATTAAATTTTCGGCTATCGGTTAGGTTTCCACGGTTGTCATAGGCATAGGCATACGCACAAACCCCATCGTTATTGGTGTTTTTTTCTCCCTGCGCATCCAGGTTTTCACGACGTATTAATTCGCCGCGTTCATCGTACGTAAAAGCGCAATGATACTCTCCTGTATGATACGCAAACGCTTCATTCGTATCATAGGTTCTATATTCGATAATTTTATTCTGATCATTCAGTTCATATGCATATACAGCAATAAAATCATCATCGAGCACAGGATTTTTGTTACGGTCAAAATAACGTATTTCGGTAGTTCTGTTCAGTGAGTCGAGCGTTCGTAACTCGTAATAAGGACCATCAGATTTTGGAACTTTTTTTCCGTGTTCGTCCCAATAAGAGGAGAAGAAGGTATCTTTCTCCGGATCCCAGACTCGTGTTATTTTAAAAATTCCGTCGTCATATACCTGTTTTCCTGTGGTATCGTGATAGGTAAGTTCCATGTCCCCGTTAGGGAAAGATTTGTATTTTTTTATACTATATGCTTCATCGGTATCATAAGAACCATCTGTGTTGTATAAATGAATTTCGGTAAGAAGATCTTTGGTTATGTAAACCACCTGTGCTGCATCAAAGAAGGAGTCTTGCTTCGGTTTGCCATTTTCGTAAAATGAAATGCGCGTGCTATCTCCAGATTTTTCTACCTTATAAACTGCACCATATTGACTGTGGGCAGCACTTTCGGGATACGAAGTTAATAGGTCTGCTTTATACGTTAGGTTTATGTTGCGGTACCATGAAGTTGGGTTGCTTGTAAACTGCTGGTAATTAAATAAATTTTCGTCACCATAGTAGGCCGTTTCTCGCAGCAGGTCATCGATTTTTAACTCCCAATACCGTTGCTTTTCTTGCTCCAGATTATGGTTGGCTTCCGTATCATAAGCCTCTTGCAGCGCTTCAATTTTTAGGGTGTACTTGTTTATCAAGCGGTCCAGCGTACTTTTAGTAAGTTTATCTTTTCCTATGGATACGGCTTCTTTACGCAGCAGCCTGGCGCAGTATTCTGAAATATTAAAGTGGTACTGTTCATGGATCAATAGTTGCTCAATCCCTACAGCTGTTGTGTCCTGCACAATTCGACCTGAAAAATTAGGATCCATAGCAGCAAAAACAATCAAATCTTCGGCTTTAATACTACCCTCTTTATAAATGGCAGAATATACCTGGGCTTCATAATCATCGATGATAAAATCTATGATAGGGAAGTCACCCCAGACCAAAGGACGTTCTGCCCAGCGGATCGAATCTTTTACTTCGGGTTTATTGATAAAACCAAACAATAGCAATAGCACAAAGGCTATGACGGCAATGATAAGATGTTGTTTAGGCTTCAGCATACTCAGTTTTTGGTTTTCGTGTTGTGTTATAGAGAAGATATGCTGGGTATGTTAAAATAAACAAGGAAATGAGAAACATGATTTCTCCGAACCAGTTTGTATAAACCGAATCGTAGGTAGGGATAAAAAGCAATTCATAAAACGATAAAAGCAGGTAGAGTAAAACTGAAAATACAGCTCTATGAACCCTAAAATAGCGCGGCATCTCAGGAAGGCTTTTTCGTTGAAGGCTTATGAGCAAGAGTAAAAAATAGCCCCCTATGACGATCAGAAATTGTACTAAAAGATACAGTTCCGGGTAATTAGTGAGTAAATCACTAAAAATTACGGTGACCAATGCAGTAACCAAAACGACACTGAGTAATTCACTGCCTATTATTTTAAGGCTTTTACCTTCAGGTAAAGTGGTCCAGACTGGCTTTGTGTCTGTGACTGGTAAAAGTTCGTTTCGTTGTAGTTCGACTAATTTGGGATCTTGACCATACTTATTTGTACGTCGTTGGCCATCACTAAAGAGTAACGCAAATCCATAGAAAGGGATCAATTGAAAAAAACCACTTTGCCCCAAGTCATGGCATCGTTTAGCACTCTGCGCCAGCAAAAACCAGTACAAGGATAAAAAAATCAAAATAGTGCCGTAACCAGCGCTGTCACCTTCAACCACTAAAAAACTAAACAGATAGAACGCAACAATGGCGAAAATATAACTCAAACCAAACTCAGTTCGGCGAATTCGACCTTTAAAGGAAAAAGGATTATAAAACATAATAAATCGACTTACTTTGGGGAGGCTGCTAATATACAAGTTTCTTAAAAAAAACCAAATTCAAATAAAGATTTACGTCTCAGAAACACTTTTATGGTAATCTTCTTAATTTTTTTTAGTTA
>Ga0207891_1001450_pt1 | contig 10676 bp, 8 predicted proteins | sample LinPmetageLP50_FD_184061 | JGI IMG/M metagenome (GOLD analysis project Ga0207891, IMG submission 184061) | Marine viral communities from the Pacific Ocean - LP-50 (SPAdes) | ecosystem: Environmental > Aquatic > Marine > Oceanic | place: Pacific Ocean | collected 2011-08-27 | reverse complement strand
CTCCAGAAGTACTTTCGGTAGTTGCTAAAATCATATAGCTTCCGTTCGATGCTTCTACAACGCTAACTGCGTCGTCTATGTTGTTTCCGCCGAGCGTTTTAACGAAGTCTAGATTAAATTCTGTTTCTGTCTGTTGCCCATCATCGGTTTCATCGATAGGTGTACTTTCATCTTCACTACAGGAAATTACACCAAAAAGGAAAATAGAAAGTAGTAGACTTTTAAAAATAGATTTTAGGGATATAACTATCATAGTTAAGTTTTATGATGTATAAAATTATGTTTGATTTTAAGATAACATATAATTGTATATAATTTAATGTCAACAATGTAAGTATTAATTAACAGCAACTTTTAATCATCTCGTTAAAAGTTGCTGTTGTAAGGTTAATTGTCGTTAAAATCAAGTGAAAATTACAAAAAGTTATTTTTTAATAATCTTTTTTGAAACAGTTCCATTGATATTTACAAAGTAAATGCCTGTTGAGAAGGCAGAAATGTCTATTGAAGTTTCTGCAGTATTTAGGTTAGAGTCTGAATACAATATTTTTCCAGTAATATCAACAATGTTTACAGCGTTGATTGCTTCCGTAGCAGAACTGATATTGATATTATTAGTAGTCGGGTTAGGATATAATGATAGCCCATTTTCAAATATGAGATCATTAGTCCCTAATGATGACCTTACACTCAATGGGAAAGAGCATGTTGAGGTATTGCCCGAAGCGTCTGTGGTTTCAAACGAAACTGTATAGGTGCCTACAGTCAGTTCTGTACCGACAGCTGGTGTTTGCACAGCATTAAGTTCTAGGCAATTATCTGAAACAGTAACAATACCATCATTTTCATAGCTAGGTACGGTGTAAAATTCATTTCCGGCATCGTATTCAACAGTCAATTCTTCAGGACAGGTGCTGACTGGGTCAGTGCTATCTACGATTGTAACAGTCGCAGAGCAGATATCACGGTTTCCAAAAGCATCATACACTTCAAGATCAACTGTTCTTGTTCCTAGGTCCGCACAATCAAAATTAGTATCACAGAGTGTAAAAAATACTTCTCCACTATCATCGGAAGAATTATCATTGATGTCTGAAGCCGTTAAGGTCCCGGTGCCATCTTCTCCTAAAATAACAGTGGCATCTTTACAGTTGGCTATTGGAGCCGTAGTGTCGCCCGCAGCAGCTTTTACTAAAAAGAATCCTCTACTAGTATCGCTAATTACAATGTTACCGCTGTCAAAATATGGAAACACGTTCCATGCTGCAGAAGTTCCTACGTTATTATTAGCAGGAGAGGTGTCAAAAAAGCCTTCTTCGGTCATTGTACCATTTGCGATATTGCTAACGTCAATAGCTCTCATACCAGCTCTGTAATTTGCCATGTAATATTTAGTTCCTTTTACATAACCATTATGATCTGATGCTGCGCTAGGACCGGTATAATTAAAAGAAAAACTTGGATTGTCAAGATCTTCAAAATCAAAAACAATTGTTTTTGTGTCAAAACCAAAATTAAGTTCATCCGTTTCATCACCTAAGATAAAAAACCGTTGATCTTCGGTAAACCATCCTTGATGTGTATATCCTACATTAGTATAACTTATTTCAGAAATACGTTGTGGGTCATTTTTATCGGTAATGTCTACAATCACAACTTCGTCTTCGTTACTTCCAATCAATATTTCACGACCCGTGTAATCGCTATCGGGCCCACAATAGGTAACTACTTGTGCATCGTGGCTATATGCATCCATTGCATAGCCTCCAGCACCTGCAAGTTGTGGGTTTATTGGGTCTGAGATATCAATAAATATGGGTCCGCCAAAAGGGAAAACACTCCGATTGGCGCCTACTGGATAGGCAAAACCACTATCTTCATTTATAACAATATTATGTGCGCTGCCAAAACCACCAAAGTGCGCATCTTCGGTAAATGTTTGTGGTGGGTTGGTTACGTCTCTAAGACGTGTTAAGTCAAAAACCTGCATTCCGTGACCACCTGCTTCACTCACTACGAACGCATGGTTGTTATAGACTTTTATATCTCTCCAGCTACTGCTCGAGGTGTGTGTAGGTAATTTGCCTAAATAAACAGGGTTAACAGGGTCTGTAATGTCTATAAATCCAGTTCCGTTGTCAAGTCCCATTAAAGCATATTCGTTGCCGTTGTCTGGATCTGTCCAGCCCCAAGAATCGTTACCAAAGCTGGCATTCATTTGGCTGAGGGTAATATTAGCTTGTAGGTCATAGCCATTACAAGGAAATGCACCTGCCATTCCGTTATCACAGGGAGTTTGTGAGTTGGTCAAGGCAAAGGTAAGTAGCAAAATTGGGAGTAATAATTTTTTCATTTTCAAATAGATTTAATTTATTTTTTCTTGACTATATATAGCCCTGTGTTTATGTCACTTATAATAATTTTTCCACTTTCAAAAAACGGGTATACGTTCCAAGCACCATCAAAAGATGCAGAGTTGCTAAATGGAAAAGAGTCAAACGACCCTATTTCAATCATGGATCCGTCTGCGATATTGGTAATATCAAAAACCTTCATGCCAGCACTATAGTTAGCCATATAAAACAGATTGCCATTAACATAGCCGTTGTGGTCTATTGCTGGAGTACTACCTGTGTATTCAAATGATAAAGAGGGGTTATCTAAGTCGGTAAAATCAAAAATGATTGTTCTCGTGTTGAATCCAAAACCAAGTTCGTCTGTTTCGTCACCTAAAATAAAATAGCTTTGATCTTCGGTAAACCAACCTTGATGGGTATACCCTACTTGTCCATATGAAATGGTTGATATACTTATTGGGTTTGCTTTATCGGTAATATCTACAATAACCACTTCGTTTTCATTACTACCAATTAAAATTTCTTTTCCTGTATAATCAGTGTCTGGGCCATTATATGTCACTACTTGTGCGTCGTGACTATAGGCGTCCATCTCATAACCACCTGCTCCCACAGGGTTTTTAGGGTCTTGTATGTTTATAAATATAGGACCTCCGTTAAAAGAATTTCTGTTTCCTACTACATAGGCATAACCTGAATCTTCATTTATAACAATGTTATGTGCATTTCCAAATTCATTAAAATTGGCATCTGCGGCAAAATTGACGGGAGGATTTTCCACATTTCTTAATTTAGCGAGGTCAAAAACCTGCATACCGTGACCTTGAGCTTCACTTACTATAAAAGCATGATCATTATACACTTTAACATCCCTCCATGAACTCGAAGTGGTTGCGGTGGGAAGTTTGCCAAGGTAGATAGGTGTTTCTGCTGAAATATCTACAAAACCAACCCCATTGTCTAGCCCCATTAGTGCATATTCCTTGCCTGTGGAGGAATCTGTCCAGCCCCAAGAATCATTACCTTCGGTAGCTCCAAATTCACTTAACGTAAAACGGTATAAAAGGTCATAGTCATCACAGGGGAAATCCCCTGCCAGTCCTGCTTCACAAGGCGCTGTCCTTAAAAGAGCTGGAGGGCCGCTCCCATCATCATCAGTCATCTGTTGATCGTCATCTGTGGACATGTCGGGCTCACTATCATCAGATTTACAAGAAATTAGTACTATTGAAAGTATTAATGCTAGGAAATAAGGCAGTTTCTTCATAAGACCGCAAAAATATCGAAAAATAAATCAAAAAAATGAATTATACATGTTAATACTTAATCCCTAACACTAAATATTTATTTTTAGTATTTAGTTTTAAGAATTATTGCGTTCAAAACGAGTAATCCATTTTTGAACCCTTATTTTTGCATTCAAATTAATGAGTAATGATAGAAGATAAAAATACCTCTAAAACCGATGCCTCTCAATTAGGCGAATTTGGTCTAATAGATCATTTGACCAAGAATTTTGAGACGAAGCAAAAAACTACAATTAGGGGGATAGGCGATGATGCCGCGGTGATTGTTTCAGAAAAAAATAAGCAAATTGTTATTACTACAGATATGCTGGTTGAAGGGGTGCATTTTGACCTCAGCTATATGCCATTAAAACATCTTGGATATAAAGCAGTGATGGTTAATTTGAGCGATATATATGCCATGAATGCAACCGCACACCAAATAACAGTTTCTATAGCTGTGTCCAACAGGTTTCCGGTAGAAGCTCTAGAAGAACTCTACGCAGGAATTGAGACCGCTGCGAAAATTTATAATGTAGATGTTGTAGGGGGTGATACCACGTCTTCCACTACGGGAATGCTTATAAGTATAACAGCGATTGGCCAAGCAGATAAAGATACTATCGTATATCGTGATGGTGCCAAAGAAAATGATCTTTTGGTTGTAACGGGTGATCTTGGAGCCGCCTATATGGGATTGCAAGTACTGGAGCGTGAAAAAGAAGTTTTTAAGGTAAATCCACAATCACAACCCGATTTGGATATGTATTCTTATTTAATTGAGCGCCAACTAAAACCTGAAGCGCGCCGGGATGTTGCTAAACTTCTTTCAGACCTTGAGGTGAAACCTACGGCAATGATAGATATTAGTGATGGTCTTTCTTCTGAAATTCTACATATCTGTAAAAATAGTAATGTGGGCTGCAATTTGTATGAAGATAAAATACCGTTAGACCCTCAGGTAATTACAGTGTGTGAGGAGTTTAACCTGGATAGTACTACGATTGCATTGAGTGGAGGCGAGGATTACGAGCTTTTATTTACGGTCTCTCCAGAAGATTTTCCAAAAATTAAAGGCAACCCTCATTTGTCTATTATAGGCCACATGACAGATGTTAAAGAAGGAACCCATTTGATTACTCGAGCGAATACAAAAATACCACTGGTAGCGAGAGGTTGGGACGCTTTAGAGGAAGAATGATTATGATAATACGCGCTGCTTGAAATAATCCTCAAATAGCTTGTTGTTTTCTTGCCAGAACTTGGTAAGTTTCACAACGCGACCATACCCATCTGTAGTGAATTCTTGTTTACAATGGGTACATTCAAAGTTTTTGAGCTGGACATCTTCAGACTTAATCTTGACCAATGTATGTCCTTGTATTTTACAGTTTAATCGCTTCATATTTGCAAAATTATGCAGATAATCGTCTTGTTTTTTTCTGAAAAAAAGCAGCTACATTCGAGTTTACATCCTTTAATTTATTGGTAAGAATTTCTAGTTTCCCAGTATAGTTATTTGTGACTTCCCTACCGCAGGTACTGCACTTATATTCATTAATATGATTTGTGATTTTACGGGAAACGGAATAGCTGTGGCCGATAGTGGCACAGACCAAGCCCGATAATAAAACGGAATAGTTGGAGGAGTTTTTTGACATGTTTTTTGAGTTTTTGTTAGGCTAAATATAACAATTTTTTTTAATTAGAACGATAAAAGGCTATGTTTTATCGATTAAGTGTAAAATAGCGTTAATCTTATCATAATTCTCAACCCAACTCATATGTCCTCCGTCCACTTTAAATAAAGTGGCATTTGTGTTTTTGGTGATACTTTCAATATCAGATTGGGGTACTATGGGATCTTGGGCGCCATAAATAAAATAGGCTTTGTTCTCTAGTCCTTTTAAAACAGCAGTTCGATCCTTTCGGGTTTTCATGCCTTTAATTGCTGCCACAATGCCTTCTGATGGAAATTTCAACGCATCTGCTTTTAAAGTGGCTATTGTTTCTTTGTGCTTCGCCCGTGATTCTTCGGCAAAAAGATTGGTAATTGCCATACTTATAAAAGCTTCCCGATTTGTTTTTATGATGCGCAATACTCTATTTCTACTTTCTTTACGTTCCTGATTATCTTCGTTGGCGGAAGAATTCAGCAAAACCAATTTATTGATCTTTTCTGCATGTGTTTCTGCCAAAGCTAGGCATACATAACCACCCATCGAGTGCCCTATAAAAGTAGCGTTCGTTATTTGCAAATGGTCTAAAACTACATTGACAACTTTTGCCATGATCTCCATGGTGTGAATTTCTGCAACACAACCGCTATTTCCATGTCCAGGTAAATCTACAGTGATCAGGGTATGATCTTCAGAAAAATCACGAATAAACAGGTCCCACATTTTAGAGCTTTCCAGAAATCCGTGCAGTAAGACCCAGACAGGTCCTTGGCCTTGTTTATCATAAAATATAGCTGTATCGTTGTAGTGATAAATCATTTTTCTATCTTCGGAAATTAATGGTGATGACTTCGGTATTTCTATACACAAAGAAAGCAATAATTTAACTGAAACAATCCCCCTTTCCAGTCAACCTATGAATACTACTAAGCAAACACTCCTTACCGCATTTGCCTTATTTTCTTTGTTCTTTGGTGCAGGAAACTTAATACTTCCTCCTTTTCTGGGCTACAATGCGGGTGAAAGTTGGATGCCTGTTTTAATCGGATTTCTAATTTCGGCAGTTGTTATTCCAATTTTAGCTATTTACGGTCATGCGAGATTACAGGGCACATTATTGGATTTTGCTAAAAAAGTTTCGCCATGGTTTGCCTTAGTATATGCCATTTTAATTTATGCGATTTCGGTCGCTTTGCCGTCTCCTAGAACGGCTTCGGTAACGTATGAGATGGCGATTCAGCCCTATTTTGAGCTATCGTCTTTATGGGTAAGTATGCTCTATTTTGGTTTGGTTTTGGTTTTTGTGTTAAACAGGACTAAAATATTAAGCCTGATAGGGAATTATTTAACACCACTCATTATTTTAATTTTGCTCGTTATAATAGGCATTGGTCTTTTTGCTGAAGTTGAGCCGTTAAGAGCGTCTATTTTCGAAAATTCTTTTACCAGTGGAATTCTAGAAGGGTATCAAACATTTGATGCCATAGGCGGAGTTGTGGTAGGAGGTGTGATCGTTATCTCGTTTGCTTTACAGGGGAAATATAATTACGAAGAAAAGAAAAAAATGATTGCCCGTGCTGGCCTTATAGCAGGGATTGGACTGTTCTTAATTTATGGTGGCCTTATTGCCTTGGGTGCTTTTAATAGCGGGGTGCTTGAAGTTGCAAATAGAACCGATTTGTTAACCCAATTAAGCACTCAGACACTAGGTGATATAGGTACCGTGTTTTTAGGAGTTTTGGTGGCTTTGGCTTGTTTTACGACAGCGGTAGGTATTGTAACGGGTACAGCAGATTTTGTAAAAGGGCTAGCAGGAAATTCACAACCTGCTTATGTGATAACCGGTATTCTAGGTTGCGTTATTGGTGTTTTAGTGGGTCAATTTAATGTTGCCTTTATCATCGATATTGCCCTACCAGCCCTTATGTTTATCTATCCAGTTACCATTGTTCTTATTCTACTGAATGCCCTACCAAAAAAATATGCCACTGCGATCGTTTTTAAAGCAGTGGTCCTTACTACGCTTCTTTTTAGTATTCCAGATTTTTTGCAATTTTTTGTTGCTGAAGGAACGCTTGACGGAATTAAAAATACTATTCCTTTTGCAAGTGAAGGATTAGCTTGGGTACTTCCAGCAACCGTTGTATTTCTTCTGACTAATCTTTTCGGTTTACTAAATAGAAATGGAAGAGTTGATTAAATAAAAAAACCTTCCAAGATTGATTTTCCTGAAAGGTTTTTGATTTATTCAAATAGTGATTTAGTTGTTCATCAACTCCTCAATCTCGTCAGCTTCAATCGGGATGTTTCGCATTAAATTAAAAGGCTCCCCTTTTTCTTGGATAACCACATCATCCTCAAGACGAATTCCAAAACCTTCATCTGGAATATAAATACCTGGTTCTACCGTGAAGACTTGATTCGCCTCCATTGGCTCCCATAAAATGCCATAATCATGGGTGTCCAATCCAATATGGTGACTAGTACCGTGCATAAAGTATTTTTTATAGGCAGGCCAGTCTGGGTTTTCGTTCTTGACATCTGTCTTGTCTAAGAGTCCAAGTCCCATTAATTCTGAAGTCATTAACTTTCCAACTTCTACGTGGTATTCCTTCCAAAGTGTTCCTGGTACCAGCATTTTAGTAGCATCGTTTTTAACCCGGTTTACGGCATCGTATACTTCCCTTTGACGTTTTGTGAATTTCCCACCCACAGGAATGGTACGTGACATATCACTGCTATAATTGGCGTATTCGGCACCCGCATCTATTAAGATGAGGTCCCCGTCTTTACATTGTTGATTATTCTCTATATAGTGCAGTACGTTGGCATTATTTCCACTGGCGATAATTGGGGTGTAAGAAAACCCTTTAGAGCGGTTTCTCAAAAACTCATGCATAAACTCGGCTTCAATTTCGTGTTCCCAAACCCCTGGTTTTACAAAATCAAGCACACGTTTAAATCCTTTTTCTGTGATGTTACAAGCGTGTTGTAGGATGTCAAGCTCAATTTTATCTTTAACTGAACGCAGTCGCTGTAAAATAGGATTGCTCTTTGCCCAAGAATGTGCTGGAAATTTTGCTTTGGTGGCTTTTATAAATCGATCTTCTCTTGTTTCGGTTTCAACATTCGCGCGGTAATGCTCGTTGGTGTTAAAATAGATGGTATCGGCTTGTGTCATTATTTCATAAAAGACTTTATCAAATTCTTTAAGCCAATACACAGTTTTAATCCCACTAACTTCTAACGCACGCTCCTTAGTTAGTTTTTCGCCTTCCCAAACGGCAATATGGTCGTTTGTTTCCTTTAAGAATAAGATTTCTTTATGATCAGGGTTAGGAGCGTCCGGGAACATAACTAAAATGCTCTCCTCTTGATCCACACCGCTCAAATAATAAATATCGCGTGATTGCTGAAAAGGCATCGTGCTGTCTGCGCCTATCGGATAAATATCATTGCTATTAAACACCGCTAAACTCGACGGCTTCATTTTGGCCATAAAGTTCTTGCGGTTTTTTATAAAAAGGTTCCGGTCTAATTGGTGATATTTCATATGCATTTCCCACTTGCGTAGGTTTCTTATTAAATTAATGTTTCAGTTTTTTCAAAAATACAAATTATACGTTTAAAGATGGTACTATAGTCATACTTCATGCTTCAAATTATGACTATTGCGAAGCCTTAGGGTTTTTAATAAAACAAATATTTTGCAAGCCCGGGACATTTCAGTAATTTCAAGCTTTTAAAATAAACCAACATGAAACTATCCTTATTCATTCTTTTCTGTTTTTTAAGTATTTCTTTCTCGATTGCCCAACAACCTGCTACAGCAGCGGTTCAGCTTGAAAATTCGATACAACAAAAAGAACAGTTAACGCAAAACTCTATCGTTAAAAACCTTTCATTCAAAAATATTGGTCCCACAATTATGAGCGGCCGTGTAGTGGATCTTGCCGTAAACCCAAAAAACCCAACCGAATTTTATGTAGGATATGCAAGTGGTGGCGTATGGCATACTAAAAATAACGGTACCACTTTCACGCCTATTCTAGATAATAGTCCAACGCAGAACGTAGGGAGTTTGGCAGTAGATTGGAGCGCCGGAACTATTTGGGTAGGAACCGGGGAAGTCAACGCATCTCGCTCAAGCTACGCCGGTATTGGTTTGTTGCAATCTACAGACAACGGAAAAACATGGAAAAATATGGGGCTGACCGATAGTCACCATATCAGTAAAATTATTATTAACCCCAAAAACCCTAACGAGGTTGTGGTTGCAGCCGTGGGACACCTCTACTCAACCAATGCAGAACGCGGCGTTTATAAGACTACAGATGGTGGCAAAACCTGGAATAAAACATTGTTTGTAAATGACCAAAGCGGAATTATCGAAATGGACGCAGATCCAAACAATTTTAACCTAATGTTTGCTTCTTCTTGGGATAAAGACAGAAAAGCATGGGATTTTAGAGGAAGCGGTGATGGGAGTGCGATCTACAAAAGTACGGACGGCGGAAGTTCTTGGGCTAAAGTTTCGGGAGCCGGTAGTGGTTTCCCAACAGGCGATGGTGTAGGTAGAATTGGTCTTGCCGTTTTTGATGCCAATACTATTTATGCGGTTCATGATAATCAGGCGCGACGCGAAGAAAGTCCTGTAGAAAAAGAAGGCGACGATCTTACAAAAGAGCAATTTAAAACAATGACCTCCTCTCAGTTTTTAGCATTGGATGATAAAAAACTCAATGCATATTTAAAAGCCAATGGGTTTCAAGAAAAATACCGAGCCGATAACGTAAAAAATATGGTGCGCGGCGGTACGGTAAAACCCGTGGATCTCTCAAAATATCTTGAGGATGCCAATTCCTTATTGTTTGATACGCCCGTAATAGGTACTGAGGTCTATAAAAGCACAGACGGCGGAAAGTCATGGAAAAAAACGCACGAAGGTTTTCTCGACGGAATTTATTACAGTTATGGGTATTACTTCGGAAAAGTACATGTGGACCCTTCAAATGTTGATGGGATATATATTTATGGGGTACCTATTTTAAAATCAAAAGATGGTGGAAAAACCTTCAGTTCTATTTCAGCAGAAAATGTGCATGCAGATCATCATGCGCTTTGGATAAACCCTGAAATGCCCGGACATTTGATTAACGGGAATGATGGCGGTGTAAATATTACTTATGATGATGGTGAAAACTGGATTAAAAACAATGCGCCATCGGTTGGACAGTTCTACGCAATTAATGTGGATAACGAAGAACCTTATAACGTATATGGTGGCTTGCAGGATAATGGCGTTTGGAAAGGGCCTAATTATAACGTAGAAAATAAATCGTGGCAACAAAGTG
>Ga0207891_1001440_pt1 | contig 10760 bp, 8 predicted proteins | sample LinPmetageLP50_FD_184061 | JGI IMG/M metagenome (GOLD analysis project Ga0207891, IMG submission 184061) | Marine viral communities from the Pacific Ocean - LP-50 (SPAdes) | ecosystem: Environmental > Aquatic > Marine > Oceanic | place: Pacific Ocean | collected 2011-08-27 | reverse complement strand
TCTTTTACCTTTTCAATTTTCAGTTTTATAAAATACTTTTCCACCGTTATATTTTCGGTATAGGAAAAAATTCGACTCAAGCGCGAATAATCAGTTTCGGTTTCTTTGGATAAGTAGCTGGATAAAGTCCCCGTTTTTTGCAGGGGAAGGTTTTCCAAAAGCCGTATAAGACTTTGTTTTACCTTCTCGACTAAAATTTTATCGGATCCCTCCAATATTTCAAAACCATTTTCATCGAGGACCTTTTCTAACTTTTTAGAATCACGAGCTATATTTTTGCTTTTATAAACTACCCGGCCTAGTTCTACTTTTGTTACTTCCACCCCGGCTTCAAGTAACTCGTTTTTAATTACTTTAATACACCGGTTACAGACCATATTTTTAACAAAGACTTCTACCATGATAATTTTTTGGTAATGTTTTTTAAAAATTTATTTTTTATCATACCCTAAGCATTTATTTAAGCTACCACGCCCATGTTTTTCCCAGTAGTCTAACAATATTTCATTTTTTGGTTTTTGTGCCTGTCAAGGGAAGAGGCTTTATAAACTAATTAAATTTAAGAATACCCTTCCCTCACAGGACTTTAACATCATACTCTCAAAAGAAAAAGATTAACTAACCAATCAATGAAAAAATTCCTTTCCTTTTTTGGGATATGATATTGTTTATTTTAAAAATCCCCTATAAACTATTTTTAAGCTGGGTCATATATTGTATCATTTCTGTTTTTTCTTCTTTGGAAAGTTTCGCATCCCCATGAATAAAAGTGTAGGAGTCCAGTGGCATTTCATCATCTTCAATCTGACTGATGATTGACCGGAGTTTGCTGTTTTTTCTTCGGTCGGAATATTCACCCCATTCATTAAAATTCAATTCATCTTTTCCTTCTTTTATATGATCCTCTAAAAACCAGGCAGCTGGTTGTATTTTATTGTACCAAGGGTATGCTGTATTGTTGCTATGGCAATCATAACAGGAAACCTTTAATTTATCCTGTACGTCTTTCGGGACATTGTTCACCAGCATAAAATCTGATTTTGGCACCACTTCACTTTGGTTGCGATTGGTGGGCACAAACTGGATGCCCACCAACACAACTAAAAAAACCAGTGCAATGATTTTGATTGTCTTCATTTAGTTAATTTCTCTTTGCACCTCTCCGCAATCCATCATTTTACTTCCATAATAGGGATTTTTGATTTCTTTGGTTACACTCAACCACTGTGCACCTTTGTTATTATTGTACATCGGGCAATAAGCTTGGTACAACTTTTGGCTGGTTCCGACAATGTCAATCAAGTCTATCATGTCCTTGCTCAAAATGTCGAAATGTTCCCGCTGGTGGCCTATGGGGCTTTCCGCAATGTGTTCGGCATGCTCAGTGGCGTCTTCTATGATATCTTGCAGTTCTTGTTGGTCGTTCTGTTCGTAGTTTTCCGTTTTAAAGGTCTTTAACTGTCCCACCATTTTTTCCCCGGCTTTGGCCGCGGCCTCCTGATCGTCATTTACCAAGGCATTTTTAAGCTCCAAGTATGTGGTCAGGCTGGCATCGGTTTGGGCAGCATTGCTGCTTTCCATCCTGTTTTCTTCCATCGGGACAGCGCGCTCGGTCGCCGCGTCTTCAATAGTTGTATTGCTGTTTTTCTCGTTGTTCTTGCAAGAAGTGCTTATTACGGCAAATGCCATAGCCATCACTCCCAAACTTACTTTTACTGTTTTCATTTTTCTTGTTTTTAAAAGGTTGATATTTCTGTTACTGCAATTAATTAAATTTTCCGGATGCCATAAAACACAGCCCGGAACTTAGTATTTTACTTGGTTGTTCGACCGGAAACAAAAAAAGCACTTACCGGCTTTCCTTTTCCCCAGTCCTTATTTTTATACGCTGTTCCACGTCGCTTACATAGATGAGCCCGTCCCCGCTTTTGCCAGTACGGGCACTTACTTTTATAATATTTACAATTTTATCTACATCCTCTTTTTCGCACACTATCTCCATTTTAATGACTTTGCTGTGCATAAATGGAAAATTCAAACTGGGGGAAGCGGTTTTGGAATCAGTTTAATCTCCAACCCCCTCGCCTTGAAATACGGTAAAACAACAAAAGTTTTCTTCCCGCAGATTCATGGTCACTTCACTAAGTCTTTCGGGTCTGATAAAGGCTTTGATCTCATTCATATCTTCTAAATTTAAGTTGAAATAAGTTTTGTTATGCTTAGCTCTTTTTTGTGTAAGCTGTGTAATTCGCTTCTGAATTAAAATAGCCAACCCGGCCATTCGCGTCAAGCAGTACAATAAAGGCTTCGGTTTTATCCACTCTTTCCCCTGTTTGGGGATCGGTGGCCATCCTTGCAGATTCTTCGTTGTTCAAGGTGCCCACGCACATCTCGCAGCAACCATAATAGGTTTTCCCGTTTACCGGAACCGGGATTTGCGGTTTGGCCATATAGGCATCGTTTACCATACATACCAGGTCATTAGGCAACTTGTCTCCTATCTGAAAATCTAAAGAAAAGGTTTGTTTATTGGCGGTACTTGTACTAATTTCTGTAGCCAGTTTGTCTTGCTTTTTTTGTTTTTGCTGCTCCCCAGAGGAGTTACAAGCACCAAAAACCACGGCCAGAAGAAATACCGCTGTTAGAACTTTGAATGTATTTTTCATTTCATTCTAATTTTGTGCCTGCAAAATGGATAGACCTATAAAAAAGAGTCTATCCATACCTTGCAGGACTTTATTAATTGATAGTTTCTTTTACACTACCACATTTCAGCATTTTTTGGCCCATATATGGGTTCTTGATCGCCTTTTCATTGGAAAGCCAATAGCCGCCTTTATTAGAGTTTGCCATAGGGCAATATTCCAGGTAAATTTCACCTTTGGCAAGCTTCCCATTTTTAACCAGTTTCAACATTGCATCGCTAAGAGCATTAAAATTGTCACGTTGGTCTTCCAGAGAAGTGGCACCGGCCATTTGCGAAGCTTCTTTGCGAGCCGTCTCAGCATTTTCCACTTTTGCCAAAGTTTTCTCGAGTTTCATCGAATGCTTGGCGGCCTTTGCATCATTTGAAGCCACTAAAGCGTCCTTTACCAATAGGTAATGTTCATAAGCAGCGCCCAGATCTTTGTCTTTGAACTTAGGCGACATTTGCATTTCTTCACCATGACCAGCCATATTGTCGTGGTCGTGTTGTGCATAAACTCCCATGCTTAACAAAGTTAGAAGGAGCATCATCATTGTTCTTTTCATCTTAATAGGTTTTAAAGGTTATAAAAATTTGTTCTTCCCTGCTTTAGTTTATAGTTTCCACGATTTCGCCGCAGGTTAACATTGCGCTACCGTAATAAGGGTTTTTGATCTCTTCTGAACGGCTGAGCCAGTAGGCTCCCGCATTGTCATCTGCCATAGGGCAAAATTGCTTATAAACGGTCTGTCCCACTCCAAAAAGTTGCATCGCTTTGCTCAAATGGGCAGACAGGTGTTTAAAATGATCCCGCTGAGTAGAAATATCTTCACTCTCCGTTATTTTTTCCGCAGCACCAATTACTTCTTTTGAAATCAGCATCCAGTGGTCGTGAGCTTCACGATCCTCTAAAAGACTCATATCTATCTTGTTCATTGCTTCCAGTACTTTATTTGCAGTTGCTTGGGCGGTTTTGGCCTCATCTTCCACCAGGGCGTTTTTCAACTTCAAATATTGATCAAAAACGCCATTTAGCTGGTTGGTGAACTCTTCAGGTACCACGATGCGTTCCTGCATTTCGGTATGGTCAACGTTGCCGGTTCCTGCCGTTTCCATATTGGCATTACCCTCGCTACCTGCCATGTCCATACCGGCGTGGCCCTCGTGACCGGTAGATGTCTTGCCTCCGTCCTTGTTCATCATAGACTTTTTGCCCTGGAGTTGTGCGGCAGCATCTACGGTAAAGGCACCGTTTACCACAATGCGCTCTCCGGTACTCAAGCCATCTGTAACCGCATAATTACCACCCGCTGCGGCACCCAGGCTCACTTCCCTCATTTCAAAGACAGGCCTGTCTGGATTGGGTTGTACGTAAACCAGCGAACGTTCCCCGGTCCACATCACGGCCGATTTTGGCACTGTAATAAGCTGGGGTTCTTCAATATCTGCATTTTTTTTCTTGGCCGGTGCCACTTTTCCACGCACGAACATTCCGGGTTTTAGACGACCTTCCTTATTGGGCAGGACTGCACGTACAGTTACCGTACGGGTGGCAGTATTAAGCAGTGGTTCAATAAAAGTAATGGGCACTTCATATTCTTTTCCCGGCAAGGCATTGGCAGTCACGCTAATCTGTTGCCCTTCTTCAAGCTGGGCAATCTGGTTTTCATAAGCATCAAATTGTGCCCATACAATACTAAGGTTGGCAATCTCATAAAGGGACTGGCCCTGCTCTACATAATCACCTTCTTCCACCAGTTTTTCGGTCACCGTACCTGAAACCGTAGCATAAATAGGGAAATATTCTTTAACTTCCCCAGAAGCTTCAATTTCTTCAATTTGCTTGTCGCTGAGTTTCCATAATTTCAATTTTCGGCGTACAGATTCGTATAACCGGGACTGAGAGTCCTTCATCCCCGCAGCGGTAAGCAATTCCTGCTGGGCAGAGACCAGCTCTGGGGAATAAATAGTGGCCAACACCTGCCCGCGGCGTACTTCCTCCCCGGTGTAATTTATATAAAGTTTTTCTATCCTGCCGCCAAAATAAGAAGCCTGCACACTTTTCACCTCTTCGTTCTCCACGATCTTCCCGGAGAGCACCAGGTCGTGATCCCCTAAGAGGCTATCGCCGATCTCCACGGTGTGGATATTGGCCAGAGCCAGGGCGGTTTCAGACATTTCTATTTGTTGCGGCCCAACCTCGCCGCCGCCACTCTCGGCAGGGATAAGGTCCATCCCGCAAATGGGGCAATCGCCCGGTTCGGGCTGCATAATCTGCGGGTGCATAGAGCAGGTCCACAGCTGGTTTTCCTCCTCGTGATTGTGTTCTTCTGTAGTGGCTGTTTCGACATTTTTTTCAGACGAATTGCCACCAAAGAACAGATAGCCAAGGAGCAATCCTGCTAACACTAATCCGGTGTAAATGATATATTTCTTCATCGTTTTTGTTTTAATTTATTCTGAATTATTCACTTAAATAATTAATGTTCGCACTGGCTTGGTAATAGTTTTTTACCGCTTCTATCAGGTTCAGCTCAAAATTTAGCTGTAACTCCTGTACGTCCAGCACATCATTGAAATCTATGGTACCGGTTTCGTAATTCCGCCTGAGGATTTCTTCGGCATCATTGGCTTGCTCGATGTTGAGCAACTGGGTACGGTAGCTTATGCGTGCCTCTGCCCTATTGCTCACCGCGGCTTCCAGGCGCGACACCAATTCGTTGTGCCGGTTCTCCCGTTGTGCATTTAGCTCACGTTGCTTCAGTTCATTTTGTCGCGTAACCGATTTGTATTTATTACCGAAAATTGGAACCGTTATAGAGACCATCGGCATCAGGATGTCCTTTCCGCTATCCGGGGCTTGCATCGCAGTGGCTTCCCCCACCGCAACGTAATCCAGGCCAAATCCCAGATCGGGCAGGGCTTCCTTTCGGTTCATTTTTTCTGCTTCCCCTACCGATTCATACAGCTTGTCAAAACGCAACAACTCCGGGTGCACCTGTGGAACTTCTGGCAACTGTACCGGGTCTTCCTGTGGCACCGCCAGAGAATCGTAAACTTCTACCGCGGCACCGGGCCTGGTATTGAGCAAGGCATTGAAAGTAGCTTGTTCGGCTTTAAATTCTTCATCGAAGTTTTCAAAACGTTCCCGTAGCTGGTTTTGCCGCATTTGCAGGCGAAGCACATCTACCGATGAAGCTTGGTTCACTTCAAGGGAAGTAAGTGCAAGCTGCTCATAGGCTTCCAGCAGGTCTATATTTTCCTCCAATACGCGTTGCTTTGCCCTAATGGCATAAAGCCTGTAATAATTTTCGGCCACATTTAGCAGCAGTTGCCTCTGGGCCGTGGCGATTTCCACATATTGGGCATCGGCAAGGCTTGATGCATAATTCTCCCTTGCCGTGATAGTCCCAAACCACGGAATCATTTGTTGCACCGATAGTTTGTACTGCTGTGGGCCCGTTCGGGTCTCTGGTTCGCTGGCAAAATAGCCTACGCTGAACTGGGTTTCCGGGAGTACCCCAACTTCTTCAATCCTCTCCCGGGCCGTTTCATAACGCAGTTCAAACGCCTGTATCTTCGGGTTATTTTCCAAAGCCTGGGTAAGGTAAGGCTGGAGCTGCTGGGCTGTTCCTGTAAGAAAAAAGAAAAGAGAGACAATCACCGCTAGCATTCCGCTTCTTCTATTCAATTTTATTATTAAAATATCTTTTGATTTCATAGTAAAAGGCTTTCTTCTATTTTCTATTTTCAATTCTCTTGTCATTATTCGCCGTCTCCAGGGTTTTTATGCCGGCTTCTTTTCTCCAACTAAATAACACCGGCACTACAAACAATGTGATTAATGCTATAGACATACCACCAACGGCGGGGATGGCCATCGGAATCATGATATCACTACCACGCCCCGAGGACGTAAGCACGGGCAAAAGTGCCAGAATTGTTGTAGCCGTGGTCATCAAGGCGGGACGAATACGCTTAGAGCCCGCTTCCACCACCGATTTACGGATTTCCTTTCGGCTCTTGGGCTCGTTCCGGTCAAAAGTTTGGGTAAGGTAGGTACCCATTACCACGCCATCATCAGTAGCGATACCAAAGAGGGCGATAAAGCCTACCCATACGGCCACACTCAGGTTTATAGTTTTTATCTGAAACATATCCCGAAGGTTTTCGCCAAAAAAGTCGAAATTCAGGAACCAACCCTGACCATATAGCCAAATAAGGATAAACCCGCCAGAAAAAGCCACGAAGATCCCACTAAAGATCATAAGCGAGGTAGAAACTTTTTGAAACTGAAAGTACAGGATCAAAAAGATAATCATCAGTGCCAATGGCACCACAATGCTAAGCGTCTTTTCAGCGCGAATCTGGTTTTCATAAGTCCCCGTGAATTTATAACTGAGGCCTTTGGGCACGCTAAGCTCCCCGTTATTGATTTTATCCTGAATAAGGGCCTGGGCATTTTCTACTACATCCACTTCGGCAAAACCATCGAGTTTATCGAAAAGCACATAGCCAATAAGGAAGGTATCTTCACTCTTTATTATCTGCGGCCCCTGCTCGTAACGGATATCTACCAACTCATCTAACGGCACCGGCGAGCCGCCCTCAACCGGAACATAGATATTGCCCATATCTTCCGGGCTGTCCCGCAATTCCCTTGGGTAGCGCACGCGTACACCGTAGCGTTCGCGTCCTTCCACCGTTTGACTTAGGCGTTTTCCTCCCACAGCAACCTCCAAAAGTTGCTGAACTTCTTCTATGCTAATACCATAACGAGCCAAACGTTCACGCTTGATATCAAGAAGCAGGTAAGGTTTTCCAACAATACGGTCGGCAAAAACGGCTTCGTCTTTTACACCTTCCACTTGCTTTAACAGGTCTTCCAGTTGGAGTCCAAAATCTTCTATTTGTCGAAGGTTTTGCCCCTGCACTTTGATTCCCATAGGTGCGCGCATCCCCGTTTGAAGCATTACCAGCCGTGTCTCGATGGGCTGGAGCTTGGGCGCCGAGGTTACCCCCGGCAGCTTGGTGGCGGCGGTGATCTCGTTCCAGATATCATCTGGCGACTCTATTTCGGGGCGCCAGTTACGGTAATATTCCCCGTCATCATCTGGAATGAGCTGTTTGTTTTTTACGCGGTGGAATTCCACGATTTCGCTGTCATTATAACTGCCAGCTGCATCTTCGTCCACCTCTAAACTTGGGTTTATTGCCAATTTGCCATTTTTTAACATAAATAAACCGTCTTCATTTACCTGGTAGCGCTGGCGTTCGCCGTGTTCATTCAGCATATATTCAGGTTTGTATTGGATTGTATTTTCATACATGGATATAGGTGCAGGGTCCAGGGCAGACTCTGTACGACCTGCCTTGCCCACTACCGTCTCAATTTCCGGGATAGCGGCCACGGCCATATCCAGCTGCTGCAAGACCCGCTTGTTCTCCTCTACACCTGCATGGGGCAGCGAAGTGGGCATCAACAAGAAGGAGCCTTCATTGAGTGAGGGCATAAATTCCTGCCCAATGTTGCGCATAATCATAAAACCGAGAATAACCAAAACGGTGGGCACCGACAAGAACAACAACTTATTGCGCAAGGCCCAATTGAGGATGCGGGTATAAAATTTTTGGAACAGGGCAAAAACACCCAGCAAACCAAAGGATATAATCCCTACCACAATAAAATTCCAGAAAACACTTTTTTCCAGACCCAACGGACGCCAATACTCGGCTAAAAGTAGCACTATGGCGAAAGCCGAAATAGCTATATTGATAACATTTGATCTTTTGGAACTAATTTTCTTTTTAAGAAGCAGTATTCCGGTTACGCCAAAAGCAATTAGGACAATACCGATGAAATATCCAAAAACAATAGCGGTAAGCCCTGCAATTATCAGAATCCCCTGTATTACCCAGCCCGCGGAAGTACGCCGGGTCCGTTTCTTAAAGAAAGATGCGGCAAATGGCGGAATAAGGAAAAGCGCAACCACTAGGGAAGCCACCAGTGCCATGGTCTTGGTAAATGCCAGTGGGCGGAACAGTTTCCCCTCTGCCCCCACCATAGTAAAGACGGGAAGGAAACTGATAATGGTGGTAAGCACGGCCGTCATAATTGCCCCGGAAACCTCGGCAGTGGCATTGTACACGATTTCATTCGTGGTCAAATATTTCCGTTCTTTGTCCTGATCGAGATGCCGGATGATATTTTCAGATAAGATCACGCCCACATCCACCATGGTCCCAATAGCAATGGCAATACCGGAAAGGGCCACGATATTGGCATCGACATTAAAGAACTTCATCGAGATAAAGACCATTAAAACCGCTACTGGCAATAAACCGGAAATGAGGATGGAGGCCCGTAGGTTAAAAACCATAACGATAATTACGAGTACCGTAATCAGGATTTCCAATGTAAGGGCTTCATTAAGCGTGCCCAGGGTTTCCTGAATCAGTTGCGTACGATCGTAAAATGGAACAATAGTTACCTGCGACTCGCGACCATCTTCCAGCACCTTGGTGGGCAGGCCGGGGCTAAGTTCATTTATTTTATCCTTTACATTATTGATTACTTCCAGCGGATTTGCGCCATAACGAGCCACAACCACTCCGCCAACCACCTCGGCACCTTCTTTGTCCAGGATACCACGGCGGGTTTCCGGACCCAGGTTTACTTTGGCAATGTCGCTTATTTTGATACTGGTAAATTCTTCTGAAGTTACCACGGCATTTTCAATATCTTCTATTTCCTGAACGTAGCCCAGCCCACGTACCAAATATTCGGCCTGATTTATTTCCAAGGTTTGTGCACCAATATCACGGTTGGTTTCCTTTACGGCCTTTACCACCTGTGCCAGGGAAATATCGTATTGACGCATCAGTTCGGGATCCACATCTACCTGATATTCCTGCACATAGCCACCTATGGATGCAACTTCGGAAACCCCGCTGGCACCGGAAAGTCCATATTTCACATAATAATCCTGAATGCTTCGCAGTTCGTGCAAATCCCAGCCCCCGGTAACATTGCCATCTTTGTCACGTCCTTCTAAGGTGTACCAAAAAACCTGGCCCAGCCCGGTAGCATCGGGACCCAGGGCAGGGTTTACACCTTCGGGAAGCAGGTTTGCCGGCAGGGAATTGAGTTTTTCCAAAATCCGGCTACGGCTCCAGTAGAACTCAATATCCTCTTCAAAAATGATATAAATACTGGAAAACCCAAACATAGAGGAACTCCGGATGGTTTTCACACCGGGAATTCCCAGGAGCGAAGTAGTAAGGGGATAGGTAATCTGGTCTTCTATATCCTGGGGGGATTTCCCCTCCCATTTGGTAAAGACAATTTGTTGATTCTCGCCAATATCGGGGATGGCATCTACCGCCACGGGATCGCGCGGAATTAAACCGGTTTCCCAATTAAAAGGGGCATTTACCACGCCCCAGCCTACAAAAAGGACTAGGAGGATAATTGCTACTAGTTTGTTTTCTATAAGAAATTTTATGCCTTTATTTAGCATCTTTATTGATAATTAAACAGTTATACATTGAATAACTTTCTGATAATATCAGAAAATTAAACACAACAAAGTAAGCCCAAGATGGAAGTAACCATAGAGCAAATCTTTCCGATAATTATCGGAAACTGTTTAAAATCAAATTAAATAAGTTTCGTGTAGTTTTTGTACGTTCCTTACAAGATAAGGAGGTGTATAATCTCTAAATGGAACAATGTTCTTATCCAGTCCATCAAAAAGATTAATATAAGTATAAAAGAAAGTAGCAACAAAGGCTTGATGCTCAAAGCTTAAATTGGTGTAAGATGTTTTTAAATCATCTTGACCGTCATTCACTATTTGTGCATCTGAACAGCAAGATTTTTCCGAAAAACCTGCTTCACAACTTTTTTGGGATGATTGATTTTCCATTCCACAGGTTTGAGCATTATGAAATAAAGCAAAATCAACCAAAGAATCTCCACAATAATGCATATCTACAGTAAACGACATAGTGGTAACAAATACCAAGCTCGCTAAGGCTACAGATAATATTTTATGGAAAAATGATTTCATAA
>Ga0207891_1001438_pt1 | contig 10766 bp, 7 predicted proteins | sample LinPmetageLP50_FD_184061 | JGI IMG/M metagenome (GOLD analysis project Ga0207891, IMG submission 184061) | Marine viral communities from the Pacific Ocean - LP-50 (SPAdes) | ecosystem: Environmental > Aquatic > Marine > Oceanic | place: Pacific Ocean | collected 2011-08-27 | reverse complement strand
GCTACATCGGCGGTCGCTGGTCTGAATCGCCGGACGGTAACACCTTCGATGTCTATAACCCGGCCACGGGTGAGGTGGTTGCCAGTGTGGCATCGATGTCCGAAAGTGAAGTGTACAAGGCCGTTGAAGCGGGCAAGTCTGCGCTTCGTTTAACCAGTCCCTATTCCATCGAAACCCGTCGCAAGTGGCTGGAAGATATTCGTGATGCACTCAGGGCCAATAAAGAGGAAGTGGGCCGCATTCTGTGCATGGAGCACGGCAAGCCGTTGAAGGAAGCTCAGGGTGAGGTCGATTACGCCGCCGGGTTCTTCGATTACTGCTCCAAACACATTCAGGCGCTGGACGCCCATACCATTCCCGAAAAGCCGAAAGACTGTACCTGGACAGTGCACTACCGCCCGGTTGGTGTTACCGGCCTGATCACGCCCTGGAACTTTCCCATTGGCATGATCGCCAAGAAGTTGTCTGCCGCCCTGGCGGCCGGGTGCCCGTCGGTGATCAAGCCGGCCAGTGAGACGCCGCTGACGATGATTGCGCTGTTCGCGCTGATGGACAAACACGTCGACCTGCCAGACGGCATGGTCAACCTGGTTATGGGCAAGGCCAGTGTGATCGGCAAGGTGCTTTGCGAAAGCCCCGACGTGCCCATGCTCAGCTTCACCGGCTCTACCGAAGTGGGCCGCAAGCTGATACTGGATACGGCAGATCAGGTGAAGAAGCTGGCCCTGGAGTTGGGTGGTAATGCACCGTTTATTGTCTTTGACGATGCGGACCTGGATGCCGCTGCTGATAACCTGATCGCCAACAAGTTCCGGGGCGGCGGCCAGACCTGTGTCTGCGCCAACCGGATTTTCGTTCACGAGAAAGTGGTGGATGAATTCGGTCAGAAACTTGCCGACCGGGTCAATCGCATGACCGTGGGTAATGGTTTGACGGAAGACGTTGACCTCGGCCCGCTGATTAACAAAGCCGGGTTTGATAAGGTGAAGCGCCACGTGGAAGACGCCCTTGAGCGGGGTGGTGAACTGGTGGCAGGCAAAATGCCGGCAGACCTTGGGGATGGCCACCTGTTCTTCCCGCCGACGGTCATTTCCGGGGTGACCCGGGACATGTGCTGCTCCCGCGAGGAAACCTTCGGGCCGCTGGTGCCCATGGCCACTTTCCGCACTGAGGACGAGGTTATCGATGCCGGTAACGACACCGAATTTGGCCTGGCGTCATACGTGTTCACGGCCGACGCGGAGCGCGCCCAGCGGGTGGCCGCCGGGCTGCGTTTTGGTCATTGCGGCTGGAACACCGGTACCGGTCCCACGCCGGAAGCGCCGTTCGGGGGCATGAAGGCGTCCGGCACTGGTCGCGAAGGCGGCCTGGAAGGCCTGTTCGAATTCGTCGAGGCCCAGACCGTTCCGCGCGGGTTTTAAGGTTCCGGCGTCAACAGGACCTTAACGGAATCATCCACCAGGGTGGAATCGAGGTAACCGATACTGCCCAGGGTGGATGACACCACACTCTTCATGCTGTTCGCCGAGGATACCTCCCTCGGCGGATGGCCCTTTCCGGTCAGAACCTGCCGCGACCAGAACGACTTCAGCCAGGCGTCATTGCGCTCGGTGATCAGGTCATTGAACTCATCCCGCATGCTGTTGCCCGCTGGAAGCTGGAACGCGACCACGCGCTGGCCGTCAGGCATTCGTGAGCTGCGGTTCAGGTAGATGTCCTTCACCTGTTGCACGGTGATGGAATCCGGGCCACCGTGGTGGCCGATGATCACCAATTCCGCCCGCGAGACACTGCTCAACAGGCACAACGCAATGAGCAATGCAGGCACGGATACGCGTCGAATCGCCATGGTGTCCCTCCTGATCAAAATGCGGCATCAAGCCGGACGGTGTATACGTCGGTGCTGTCGAATCGACCGCCGGGATTGCCGGCCAGGGCATCCAGTTGGTTGCCAATCAGGCCCCCAGTGGTTTTGCCAAAGCCCCGGGCGTGGGTCCAGTCCACCTTCATGGCAACCGAGGTGGTCATGTCCCAGCGGAAGCCCAGACTGTAGGCCTGGCGACGTACGTCCAGCACCTCCAGTGGCGTGCCGTCGCGCTCGTAGTTGTCCTGGCTTTCGACCCAGGAAGCCGTTACATAGGGCGTAACTTCCGTTACCCGGTAGCCAAGCGTGATGTAGGCGGAGTCGGTGTCCTGGTAAAATCCGTCCACCTCAACCCGTGTCAGTTCCGACATCAGCAGCCAGCTGCCATCGTCGTAGGACAGGCCCAATCCCATGAACTCGGTTTTTTCTTCGTCACCAAGCGGTGGTGTTCCGCCGATGGTGGCTTCTGCATGGGCGTACACGCCACGGAAGGTCCAGAGGTAATTGGTCCAGTTGGCGGTCAGGCCGGTTATGTTGCGTAGTTCCACATTGACGGTCTGGCCAAGGGAGGCGGCATCATCGTCAAGGTGTCCTGCAAAGGCGCGTGTCTGAATGGATGAGCCAGAGAGGTTGATGGTATAGGCCGCATCGGCGCCCAGATAGCTGCGAACCGGCACCGGGTCGTAGACTGCTTCGGGTGGTCGCGCCCAGGGCTGACCATAGCCAATCTCCAGGGTCTCGGATTCCATAAACAGCGGCAGGCGCATTTTACCGGCCCGCAGTTCGGAACCATTGCTGAATTGGTGTCGCAGGTAGCCCCATTCCAGTTCCGTGTCCCAGTCTTCGCTACCACGGGACACCAGTTGCAATACCGCGTCGGTGTTGCGGCTCAGTGAAAAGGTGCTCTGCAGGCCGAACAGGCTGAGGGTTTCAAGGTCGGATTGTTCCGTTGCCTCGTCGTAGCCGGCGTCATTATTGGCGCGGGTATAGCCGGTGCTGAAAAAACCGTTAAGGCGAACCTTTTCCAGGCTCGATTCGGTCATCTGCTTCTGCATGGAATCCAGCCGTTGTTCCAGCTGGTCAATTCGCTGGCTGTCATCGGCCATAGTGGGAAACGACAGGGTGGCGGTCAGTGCAAGGGCGGAAAAGGCAAAACGGGGGGTAAAACGGGCAGTGCTTCGGTATACGGAGTACATCGTACATCATCTCCTTTGATGTCTGGTCGCTAGATGCGGGCGCCTTCCTGGCTTCAGGGGACTTATGTCTTGCCCCTGCAATTTGTCTGGTGCGGGAAAACGGTGGCCAGCAGAGGAACAGGAAGTTCTTCCGGGCAACCCGCGGTGGCGAGTATACCCAAGTTGACGCCAGTTTCATAAAAAGTGTTCACATTTTCTGTATCGGTACCTTACATGTGTGCGGATAATCCCAACTCACCCGCATCCGGCAAACCCTCCTTTCTCCTGTTATAATTCTGCACCTGTTCATTTAACCAGTAGCGACCGGATCTCTATGGATGTCTCCCACATTATCGACGCCCTGAACGACGCCCAACGTGAGGCGGTGACGGCCCAGAATGATCATTTGCTGGTGCTGGCAGGTGCGGGCAGTGGCAAAACCCGGGTGCTGGTGCACCGGATTGCCTGGCTCATGCAGGTGGACAAAGTACCGCCAACGGGCATCCTGGCGGTGACCTTCACCAACAAAGCGGCGAAGGAAATGCGCTACCGCATTGAGCAGATGATGAATATTCCGGCTCGGGGCCTCTGGTTTGGCACCTTTCACGGCATTGCCCACCGGTTGCTCAGGGCCCATTACCAGGACGCCGGCCTGCCAGAGAACTTCCAGGTGCTGGACAGCGACGACCAGCTGCGGCTGATCAAGCGCGTGATGCGTGAGCTGCAGATTGATGAAAGCCGCTGGCCGCCGAAGCAGGCCCAGTGGTTTATCAACGGCCAGAAGGACGAAGGGCTGCGGGCGGAACACATCCAGGAAAATCCAGGCGATCATTTCACGGCCACAATGCTGACGGTCTACCGCCAGTACGAAAAGCTCTGCAACCTAAGCGGCTTGGTGGATTTTGGCGAGCTGTTGCTACGCTCCCACGAACTCTGGCTGTACCGTCCGGAACTACTGAGCCATTATCAGAGCCGTTTCCAGCAGATCCTGGTGGACGAATTTCAGGACACCAATACCATCCAGTACGCCTGGCTGCAGATCCTGGCCGGGAACCGGGTGCCGCTAACGGTGGTGGGGGACGACGACCAGTCCATCTACGGCTGGCGGGGCGCGAAGATCGAAAACATCCAGCAGTACCAGCGGGACTTTCCCAACGCCCGGATGGTGCGATTGGAACAGAATTACCGCTCCACTCAACTGATCCTGAAAGCCGCCAACGCGGTGATTGCCAACAACCAGGGCCGGTTGGGCAAGGAACTCTGGACCGACGGCCCGGATGGCGAGCCCATCAGTTTGTATGCGGCCTTCAACGAGCAGGACGAAGCCAACTACATCGCCGACACCATTGGTAGCTGGGTCAACGAGGGGAACCTGCGCAGCGAGTCGGCCATTCTCTACCGCTCCAACGCCCAGTCCCGGGTGCTGGAAGAATCCCTGATCCGCCAGGGCATTCCCTACCGGGTCTACGGCGGCCTGCGATTCTACGACCGCCAGGAAATCCGCAACGCCATCGCCTATCTGCGTCTGGTGCACTATCGCCGGGACGATGCAGCGTTTGAACGCGTGGTGAACATTCCCGCCCGCGGAATCGGCGCCAAGAGCCTGGCGGACATGCGGGCGTTTGCCACCGAGCGCAGTATCTCACTGTGGGAGTCTGCCGAGCGTTTGCTGGAGGCTGGGCAGGTCAAGGGCCGCGCCAAAACCGGTCTGCAATCCTTCATGGGCATCATCGAACGCCTGACGGAGATGGTGGACGATGCCTCCCTGCACGGGCTGATGAAGACAACCCTGGAACTGAGTGGCCTCAAGGATTACCACGCCAGCGAAAAGGGTGAGAAAGGGCAGGCGCGGGTGGAGAACCTGGAAGAACTGGTGAATGCCCTGTCGGATTATGAGGTGGAAGAGGGTGTCGATCCATTGTCGGAATTCATCGCCCAGGCGGCTCTGGATGCCGGAGAGGCCCAGGCAGAGGCCAACGAAGACTGCGTTCAGCTGATGACCCTGCACTCTGCCAAGGGCCTGGAATTTCCGCTGGTATTCCTGGCCGGGGTGGAGGAAGGCCTGTTCCCCCACAGCATGTCATTGGAAGAGCCGGGGCGGATGGAAGAGGAGCGCCGACTTGCTTACGTGGGTATTACCCGCGCCATGCAAAAGCTGGTGCTTACTTACGCGGAGTCCCGCCGGTTGTACGGCCAGGAAAAATTTCATGCCCTCTCCCGATTCGTTCGCGAAATCCCGGGCGACTGCATCCAGGAAGTGCGGCTGCGCAACACGGTAAGCCGACCAGTTATGATGGCCCGCCCGAACGAGAGTCTGTTCAGTCAGGAACCGGACGTTGGCACGGGTTTCAGCCTGGGCCAGCGGGTACGCCATCCCAAGTTTGGTGAGGGTATCGTGATGAACTCCGAGGGTTCCGGTCATCATACCCGGGTGCAGGTGAACTTTGATGAGGGGGCCAAGTGGCTGGTGTTGGCTTATGCGCCGTTGGAGGCCTGCTGAGATCGGGAGTCAGCGTTTTTGCCAAAGCTGATAGTTCGGAAGTTGGCTCAGGCATGGGCTGCCGTTCCAAAGAGGCGTTCGATCCATCTTAAGTCGCTTATCTTCCGGCATCCGTGGCTCCAAAAAATTGTTTAAAGGCTGTCCCGTACCCGCGCTGGTGATGCAAACCATAGAATAGCTATGGTCGCAAAGCGCACATTCAGAACGGTCGATCAAGGCCAACAAAAATGGCTCAGTATGAGGCTCCGTGGTCTCAGGGTTAGTGGAGGAAGTCCACCCTCACCAATAGTCGCTTGTCGATGTTTTAGTGAGAAATGACTCCTCGAGGTAGTCAAGAAACAATGAAATTCGTGTTGCGAGCCGCGCTTTCTGTAAATACACAGCGTAAATGTGGGCAGGGGGTGTTTCGTATTCTGGAAGGACTAATTCCAGCTCACCGCTTCTCAAATGCTTAGCGAGATCCCACTGGGCTCGCATCAACAAACCATGGCCCTCAATTGCCCATTGAAGAGCGACATGTCCGTCATTTGTGCTTAGCTTTACGGGCACTCGAATCGCTTGAGTTTGATCATCCTTCGTTAAACGCCAAAGGCTGGCCGTTTCGTCATTTTGACGCAGCGCAATCGCTTGGTGGCTACTCAGATCCTTAGGCACGACTGGGCGCCCAACTTTATCGAGATATCTCGGACTAGCACTGATAAAGCGCCTGTTCGGGGCGATCTTCCGAGCAATTAACCGAGAATCTGGAACGTCACCAAAGCGAATTGCTATATCAGTTGCATCGTCAGGTGGGGATACGTGCTTGTCGCTTAAAGTTAGCCGAACCGCCAGGTCCGGATACGTGGTAACAAACTCAGATACAAGTGGAGCTATGTATTTCCTGCCAAAGCCAAGCGGTGCATGAATGTTCAACTGGCCAGCCGGAGTCCCTGACTGGTTCCGAATGACATCCTGCATTTCCTCCATCTTGGAAAGAATGTTCTGGGCATACTCAAGATAGATCTCACCTTCTGGTGTCAATGAAATGTGCCTGGTTGTCCGATTAACCAGCTTCACTCCCATCTGATCCTCTATTTGAGCCAAGCGTTTTGTCGCCGCTGGAGGCGATAGGTCCAGCTCCTGAGCAGCCCCGGATATGGAGCGCCTTTGTGCAAGGCTTACAAAAAATCGCATCGAATCTTCGGCAGCCATTATTAACCTTTAAGAATTAGTGTTTTCACTTTTGGTGAATGTTTACCCAGTTTCCACATTCTATGATCTCCCTACAACTAATCCGGTTACTCCTCTATGGAAGGCCGGGACACTGTAAAAAGGGGATAGAAGCGTGGAGAAAGAAGCTGACGTTCAGTCTTTAACTGACATTCTTGCGAAATTCACGGCCTACATAGGAAAACGTCTGCCAACCGATGTGAAAGACAAACAAGCTGAGTTGCGCGCCAAAGAAACCAACCCCATGGCCATTGAGATCTTCGACGTGATGGCCGAAAACCAGGATGCCGCAGACAAGCTTGATCGGCCAAGCTGCCAGGATACAGGGGTGATTCAGTATTTCATTCAGGCTGGTTCCTCATTCCCCTTGCTTGGCGAACTCGAGTCCATTCTGGAAGGTGCGACCATTGGTGCGACCGAAATTGGCCCCCTTCGGCACAACGCGGTCGAGGCGTTTGTTGAGAAAAACACGGGGACAAACACGGGGTCCAAAATTCCGTGGCTTGATTGGGAGATCCTTCCGGGAAAAGACCATGTAGTTATTGATGTTTACATGGCGGGCGGCGGATGCACGTTACCCGGAGCCTCTACGGTGTTGATGCCAGGTCAAGGCTACGAAGGTGTGGCCGAATTCGTTCTTGATGTAATGACCTCCCGAGGCTTGAACGCTTGCCCACCTCTGCTGGTAGGGGTTGGTGTATCCACATCCGCTGAGACGGCTGCCCGATTGTCCAAGAAAGCGATTCTCAAACCCGTTACAGCTCGCAATACGAACGAGCATGCAGCTCTCCTTGAGGAGCTTCTTGCAGAGGGTATTAATGATTTGGGCATAGGTCCGCAAGGCCTCACCGGCGACAACACCGTGATGGGAGTAAACATTGAGTGGTCGGCTCGTCACCCCTCAACGATTGGCGTCGCTATTTCAACGGGTTGCTGGGCTCACCGCCGCGGCCAAATCAAGATCAACGCGGACCTCTCCTACGAAATTATCTCTCATCAGGACGTAAAGCTATGAAAAAGGTATTGAAAACCCCTATTTCCATTGAAGACCTGGAAGAGCTGAAGGTGGGCGACATTGTTTACCTCGATGGAACGCTTGTCACCTGTCGGGATGTGGCCCACAGGCGTTTGATTGAGTACGGGCGGGAACTCCCTGTTGATCTTTCCGGTGGTGCAATTTTCCATGCGGGACCAATCGTTCGAGAAAAAGATGATGGTGGTTACGAAATGGTCTCCATTGGACCCACTACCAGTATGCGAATGGAGAAATTTGAGCGCGAGTTCATCAAAAAGACAGGAGTGAGGCTAATTATCGGTAAGGGGGGAATGGGTCCGGAAACAGCAGCTGGATGCTCAGAAAGCAAGGCTGTTCATGCGGTCTTTCCAGGCGGCTGTGCAGTTGTCGCCGCAACGAAGGTTGAAGCGATAGAAGGCGCTGAATGGAAGGACTTAGGTATGCCAGAGACACTCTGGATAAATCGAGTAAAAGGCTTTGGACCTCTGATTATTTCAATTGACACCCATGGAAACAATCTGTTCGAAACAAATAAAAAAACCTACAACGAACGAAAATCCTCTGTGTTAGCAAGAATCAGCGAGCAGGTTAAGTTTATTAAATAAACGTTGTCGGTTGTTTAAATATTTAAATTTTTACTTTCCTTAACCAGTTATCTTAAAAAACAAAAACAGCATTGGAGATTATCATGAAAAAAATTAAAACCTTTGGTACTTTTTTGGTGTTCGCGGCCGTCTCGACTTCACCTTTTGCAGAAGACAAATCAGCTTGGCCTGAAAGTTTTACCGTGGGCACGGGGTCACAAGGTGGCACCTATTTCGGGTACGGTACCGCTTGGGCAAACATTGTTTCTGAAGAAACAGGCGTAACGGGTGGTGCTGAAGTAACTGGTGGGCCGATGCAAAACATGGCGTTGGTTCACACAGGCGACAACCAGTTCGGCATGACAACCATGGGCCCTGCAAAGGAATCACTTGAGGGTAATAATGCCATAGCACCAGGAATAAAACTGGATAATTCCTGTGCAATGTTTCCTATGTATCAAACGCCGTTCTCTATCACCGCACTGACGTCATCCGGGATTACGTCCGTCGCAGACATTCCAGATGGAGCCGTCATCGGTTTTGGTCCGGCAGGATCGACCTCTGATACCTATTTCCCACGTATGTTGGAAGCGCTAGGCCTCAAGTTTGAGCGTCGAAACGGAGGGTGGTCAGATCTTGGAGGGCAGCTTCAGGACGGGCTACTTGACGTGGTTGCATTTGCAGCCGGCGTACCTGTTCCAGCTGTCAGTCAGCTCGAAGTACAAACAGATATCAACATTATTGAGTTTACCGAAGAGGAACAAACGACAATCCTCGAAGCTATGCCTGTGAGTGACTATAAAATCCCGGCTAGCGTGTACAAAAGTCTTGAAAATCCTGCCCGTTCCGTCGCTATGTGGAATTTCGCAATAGCAAATTGCGACCTCCCAGAGTCGTTTGTATACGAAGCTGTAAAAGCAGTGATGGGTGACAATGAGAGGATGGTTCAAGCTCACAAAGGAGCTAGCACTACACTTCCAAAGCATTGGGACAAGAATACCTTTCTGCCCTGGCACCCTGGGGCTGCGCGCTGGTTTAACGAAAACGGAGGCAATATTGCTCCGGATCTGATTCATAACTGATCACGTTTTTGCGTGGCATCCCGACTTTGTCGGGTGCCGCGCCGGTTAAACAACAATATTGCGCTATATCAAGCGAAGGTCTAGTCATGCATAACGACAAGAACCCGGCTAATACGCCAGACCACCTTATTGCCCAAGGGGTGGATGATGAACCAGTGGAGTCGAACCTGCGACTCTTTAAAGGGCGCTCATATCAAATAGTAACGCTCATTGCAGTGGGGTATGCAGCATTTCATATGCTTGCCTTGAATGGCGTGGGCATTAAGGCGCTGACGGGCGGCTTGGTCGACATTTCGTTTCTCCCCGACTTTCCGGTTGAAACCTGGAACTTCCGTATTGCACACGTGGCAGGTGCATTGATACTCGGCTTCCTGATGTTTTCTGCGACGGGTTTTGTCGAAGGGCAGAGGGCCAGGTCGAGAGCAACTCATGTCTTGGCCTATCCATTGCTTATTAGCGGGCTGTTTTCGCTCGGTATGGCTTTCTATTTCGCATGGGAGATAGCTTCTGGGGCCAACTGGAGCGGGATAGACAAAGCCATTCGATTCAATGAGATATGGCTGTATGGTGCACCATTATGGGTAGCCACAGGAGGCTCTATCGTCCTCTCGTGGTTTGATAAACAAAGCCGTGGGAGGTTCGCTCCACACGATTTTGTTCTCGTCGTCTCTACGCTGGCCGTTGCTGTCTATTTAATCACGATTTATGGCACTCAGATGAGAAACTCAACCGGCACCGCCTTCGCTCCGGTCGGTATCTCGATGGCGGCTGTTGCCGGTACAGCTTTGATCATGGAACTCACCCGGCGGGTGGCAGGTATGGCCCTGGTTGTAATTGCCACCGTGTTCCTGGGTTACGTATTTGTGGGTGAATATCTGCCCAGTTTTCTTAACTCACCCGCAATCACCTGGGAGCGCTTTTTCAGCCAGGTATACACCGATGCTGGCGTCCTGGGCCCAACCACTGCGGTCTCCTCTACCTACATTATTCTATTCATAATTTTTGCAGCATTTCTGCAGGCATCCAAAGTTGGTGAGTATTTTGTGAATTTCGCATTTGCGGTAGCCGGTAAATCTCGAGGAGGGCCTGCGAAGGTGGCAATTTTCGCATCAGGTCTGATGGGCATGATCAATGGGACGTCGGCAGGCAATGTTGTTGCAACTGGCTCGTTAACAATCCCGCTGATGAAAAAGGTTGGTTACGAAAAAAACACGGCAGGGGCAATCGAAGCGGCTGCATCGACAGGCGGTCAAATTATGCCGCCCATTATGGGTGCTGGCGCATTCATTATGGCTGAAGTGACGGGTATTCCGTATTCGGATATTGCAATTGCAGCT
>Ga0207891_1001436_pt1 | contig 10769 bp, 8 predicted proteins | sample LinPmetageLP50_FD_184061 | JGI IMG/M metagenome (GOLD analysis project Ga0207891, IMG submission 184061) | Marine viral communities from the Pacific Ocean - LP-50 (SPAdes) | ecosystem: Environmental > Aquatic > Marine > Oceanic | place: Pacific Ocean | collected 2011-08-27 | reverse complement strand
GCCAATTCACCACCGCCTGTTCAGCATAGCGCAGAAATTCCCGACCTGCGGCGGTCAACTGAACACGACGATTATCTCGCTCGAACAAGGAAACACCAACCTGCTCCTCTAAACGCATCACCGAGCGACTTACCGCCGAAGCGCTGAGATGCATGGCGTCGCCGGTGCGGCCAAAGTGCAGGGATTGGCTGAGGTGGATGAAGGTTTGGAGTTCTTTGAGGTTCATTGCGGGGAACGAACGCGAAACGCGAGACGGGAGACGGGAGACGCGCAGGCTACGCAGAACGCCTGATGGGAGACGGAAAACGCAAAAGATCGCGGACAGGCGCGTAACGCGCGCCGCTCGACTGAAACCCTGTTATATATTCGCAGCCTTAGCACCTCCCGTCTCCCATCAAGCGTATTGCGTATTATGCAACATAGCGTCAACTATATATCATTTTACGCAACATACAAGCAGTGCTAAAGTTGCCGCCATTGTGGGATAGCACCTGCCCACAGACCAATTTTACATACCTATCAGGAGAGAATCATGGGCCAGAATTACTTCAATAGCCTGCCGCTGCGTCTTCAGCTGCAAGAGCTCGGCAAATGCCGTTTTATGGATCGCAGTGAATTCGCAGATGGCTGCGAATATCTAAAAGGCAAAAAAATTGTCATTATCGGCTGCGGTTCACAGGGCCTTAACCAAGGTTTGAACCTACGCGACTCTGGCTTGGACGTGTCTTACACACTCCGCGCTGAAGCCATTGCCGAGAAGCGTCAAAGCTGGAAGAACGCTACTGAGAATGGTTTTGCCGTTGGCACCTACGAAGAACTGATCCCCACTGCTGACGTGGTGATGAACCTGACCCCAGACAAGCAGCACACTCCTGTTGTTAACGCGGTTATGCCGTTAATGAAAGAAGGCGCTTGCTTAGATTACGCCCACGGCTTCAACTTGGTTGAAGAAGGCATGCAAATCCGTAAAGACATCACCGTTGTGATGATGTGCCCAAAATGCCCCGGCACTGAAGTGCGCGAAGAATATAAGCGCGGCTTTGGTGTTCCAACCCTGATCGCTGTTCACCGTGAAAACGACCCTAAAGGCGAAGGCATGGCAATTGCCAAAGCACTGGCCTCTGGTACTGGCGGCGACCGCGCCGGTGTTTTGGAATCGTCACCAATTGCTGAAGTTAAGTCTGACCTCATGGGCGAGCAGACCATTCTTTGCGGCATGCTGCAAACTGGCGCAATTCTGTGCTTCGACAAAATGGTTGAGCAAGGCATCGACGCAGGCTACGCGTCTAAACTCATTCAGTACGGCTGGGAAACAGTAACCGAAGGTCTAAAGCACGGCGGCATCACCAATATGATGGATCGTCTTAGCAACCCTGCCAAAATCAAAGCCTTTGATTTGGCCGAAGAGCTGAAAGACATCATGCGCCCGCTGTACGAAAAGCACCAAGACGACATCATCAGCGGCCACTTCTCTAAGACCATGATGGAAGACTGGGCGAACGACGACAAAAACCTGCACGCTTGGCGCGCTGCCACCGCAGAAACAGCCTTTGAAAAGACCCCTGCCGGCGATGTTAAAATCAGCGAGCAAGAGTACTACGACCACGGTATTTTGCTGGTTGCTATGTGTAAAGCCGGTGTTGAACTGGCGTTTGAGTGCATGGTTGCTGCCGGTATGGAGCCAGAGTCTGCTTACTACGAGTCGCTGCACGAAACGCCACTAATCGCCAACACGATTGCCCGTCGTAAGCTGTATGAAATGAACGTTGTTATTTCTGACACCGCTGAGTACGGCTGCTACCTGTTCGATCACGCTTGCCGCCCACTGCTAGCGGACTTCATGAGCAAGGTGTCTACCGACATCATCGGTAAAGGCCTGAACACCAAAGACCTCGGTGTAGATAACCAAGAGCTGATCACCGTTAACGCGGCGATTCGCAACCACCCAGTTGAAGTTGTTGGCCGCAGACTGCGCGGTTACATGACTGCAATGAAGAAAATCGTTTAAAAAACGCATTTTCAGCACAGCGAAGGGGCCTCACAAGGGCCCCTTTTTTATGCCTAATTTTGTTCAAAAATCGACCAATAGATATTGCCTAACAAATAGACTGGGAATATGATGCGCGCCCAGTGGCATCCTGCCACTTTCCGACCGGCCGGCGCGCCCCGCACGAGGTGGCAATATGCCATTTTGCAATTCAACGATTAGCGTTATCAACCTGGGTGACGCATTCCAAATACCAGAGCTTGAAAGTGCCGCCCTTGCGCCCTATGAGTTCACCCGCTATCGCGACGCCTATCATGTACCCACCGCGTCTGGCGAAGCTTGGCTGTTTCAATACGGTATAGTGGTATTTTGGGCCGTGTCTGACGACGACCAACAGCTACTCATAAAACGCGTGACACCTTACATTCTGCTGGAATCGACTAAACGCGGCCGCGAGCTATTTCAGTTTACCCTGAACGCCGAGCAGCTCAGCGTTCGCGGCGACCAAATATCGCTACCCAGCGACGACCACTTACTCAGATTGGCGGTATCTCACGCGCTGGCGCAGTCTACCCAGCTGATCGTGTTCGAAACCATGGTGTTGGACAATATCAAAGCCACCGCACATATACCGGCAACCCTAGCAGAAAAGGGTAAAATTCCCCTGCGGCGCAAAGAACTGGCCAAAATTCGCGGCCGCCTGTTTGCGGCCAAAAGCGATATTATTTTGCATTATGGCTTGCTCGATACCCCAGAATTTTTCTGGGAGCACCCAAACCTAGAATCAACCTATATGCAGCTTGCTCGCTACCTCGACATTAAGCCGCGGGTTGACGTCTTATCCCAAAAGCTGGGCACCATACACGAGCTTTTAGAAATACTGGCCGACGAGCAAAACCACAGTCACAGTGCATTTCTCGAATGGATCGTGATCCTGCTGATTGGCTTTGAAGTTGTGATGGCGGCGTTTCACTAAGCTAGCACTAGGTCACTGGCGCCCGGCTCCAAATACCTATGATTGGCGTACCATGCGCGCGGAGTATCGGCTCAATTTCGCGATGCAGCGCATGGTAACGATAGAACGGCACCCGAGGAAACAAGTGATGAATCGAGTGCAAATTCTGTCCCAACCAAAACCACTCCAAAGGCCGCATCCACTTAGGCATGATCAGGCTACTCGTGTTTTGATAGCGCTTAGTATTGTCATAGGGAAAATGCGGACGATAGGCAAACCAATACGCCGTAAAGAAGCCACCCATGAAATAACCAAGCAAAACAACAATAGCGATACCCGGCTGCTCGATCAGCAGAATAACAAGTAAGCGCCATGTTAAGGAAAGAAACAGCTCAGCACTGTAAATAACACGTTCACTAAACCGAGCGGATCGCCAATTGTTTTTCGCGAAAAAACTATTCTGGGTCCAAAAGAATTTGGCCGTAGTCAGTACAACGCTGACAAGCCCGCTGCGCATACCACTAATTAAAAAATCTGGGTCTTTACCTTCAATATTAGTAAAACGGTGATGGGTAAAGTGCTCGTGTTTATGCGACGCAAAGGGCACACCGATAATCGGTGCAACAAGATAACCACATAAGTCATTCAGCCATCGTAAATTCGCCTTACCGCCATGAATATTGCCGTGTACCGCTTCGTGCAAAGTCGTATACGACATATAAGTCAACACGCCGATGAACGGCGTAGCTAGCCAAACTGAAATCAAGCCCACAGCGAATGCCCAAATACATAGCGCGAAAAGGCTCGTTACAAGCAGTGTCAATACAATCGTAGGCCACGCCACCTTCCCCATATGCTGTATAGCAGCGCCTAAAGCCTGCTTATTTAAATCTATTAGCTCTTCCTGCATTATCATTACCATGTAACTATTAGAAAGTGAATGATTCAACAGTACCGAGAAGCCATCGAAAATAACATGGCACTTATGTCCTTTCGTGCGACACTTATGGCCACATACTAGCTCTACCTAACTCAGGTTTTATACAATGGGAAATACCCAGACCACCCGTCGCCCATCCGCAATAAGCAAAGTAATGATAAATTTTGCGAAAAATCACGGTGTAGATACGGAAACCTGCTTATTTGGGACCGACATTTCAGAGCACAGCCTTAACGACGGCGCGGTACTCATAGAGCGTGAACAGGAAATGCGGCTCATTGAAAACATCATGCTCGCACTACCCAATATACCCGCACTAGGCTTTAAAATTGGCCTTTGCTACAACATCGCCACTTTCGGGATTTGGGGTTTCTCATTGCGAACCTGTCGAACCCTCAGGGACGCCCTCAACACCGCACTGCGTTTTCTACCTTTAAGCACCGCTTATTGCGAGATTAACGCCTTTGAGGAAGGCGGCTATTTTGGTTTGCTCATGAACCCGCAGTCCATACCCAGCCATCTCCGCGAGTTCTTGTTAGAACGAGATATGGCCGCCAGCATCATAATCATCAAAGAACTTAGCCTAAATGAAATTCAGACTATGCAGACCGAGTTTACTACCTTGGATACAACAAACTCAGTCTACATAGAGTCGGTCTGCGGAGTTAAACCACTTTATCAAAGCAGGCGCAACGCCATCCGCGTTCCTATTAAATATATTGATAAACCACAGCCTACTTACGATGCCAACCTAGCGAGACTATTAAGCGATCAATGCGCAAGACAATTGCGCCAGCGACAAACTGGCGGAATTCGCGATAGCGTTAGGAATCAGATTTTAGGCGACTTAGGGCTAATGGCGTCGCTAGACGATGTTGCGTCGGCAATAAACCTATCTAGCCGCACACTCCGGCGCAAATTGGATAATGAAAGCACCAGCTTTCGAGCCCTAGTAGAGGAGGAGCGAAAACAAATGGCATTCCAACTTCTAATCAGTAGCGACATGAAAATAGATGAATTGGCTGCACATTTAGGCTACACCGACACAAGTAGTTTTACTCGTGCCTTTCGACGCTGGAGTGACTGCTCACCAAGGGATTACCGACTGTCTCATAACGCCAGGAAAATACCAAAAAACGAAGACTAGGAGCTGACTGTAACAAAGCTACCCCCATCGACCTTTGCTAGGAAGCTTTTAACTATTTCCATAACCTTTACTGGGTCTTCATGGTGCGGGACATGACCTACTCTGTCCATAATAACGGCCAGGGAGTGACCTGAAGCAGAGCCCGCAATGAAATTGGGAAACGCGACTGATCCGTATTCATCATTGTCACCATGAATTGCCAACACCGGACACTGCACCTCCTTTAGATGGCAACCTAGATTCCAACCTCTGAACTCAGGATCAAGCCAAGTTTCAGTCCACGCAGCCAAGACCCAGCGAGCTTTATTACCATGGTATTTGGTAAGTTTTCCCATATTGATCGGATTACTGAAGTACTGCTTCGCAGCTTCGATCCCGTTTATTGTTTGTTCTTCGATAAATGGCTGCGCAGACTCGGCAATAAGACTAGAGCAGAGCTTAACTCGGGAGTGAATAGCAGCAATTGCTATCGCCATACCACCGCCGACACTATGACCAAATGGAACCACCGCTTCCAGGCCTAGAGACGCACAAAGTGATGGGAAAACAATTTCCGCTTCTTCGTCAATGAATCTGCGCGATGGTCGTTCTACGCGTTCGCTGGACCTACCAAACCCCAGCCGGTCATAGGCGACAACTGTGCGACCAAGGCTAAGGGAAAGCTGAGCCGGAAACTCTCGCCACAGAGCTACACAGCCTAACGAATCATGCAACAGGACGATTGGAGGTGACGTTGGCGGTTCTACTGGATGCCAAATCCGGACATAAATACTTCCACCCGGAACATCAACATATTTTTCTTCTGATTTTCCGCGCCGCATAAATTATACCGCCTCTATTAGCATGAAGATGGAACGACAAGCATTGGAAAAGTAGCATTCAGCGTTATAAAGGAAAAATATCGCGATCATCCAGAATGCCTCATTGTCGGTTAATGAATAAAGTATCGCCTTCAAGGAAATACTGGCGCAGAAGTTTATCGCAATTGACGGCAACCTAGAAAGTCGGCGCTCGCTATAATTAAGAACATGAATAAACGAGGGTAAGCACTACAAAATAGACGATTATTTAACTATATATGTACTATAAACGTAAAATTATTTCATAAAAAGGCCCCCGAAGGGGCAAAGGCATCGTCAATTACTCAGCTATAAACGCCGAGAAAACCAGAATATTAACTCTAATAAATTTAATTTAAATACAGTACAAGGGAAAGCTAACACACATTAGCAGAAAGCTCCCCCGTATGACTAACACTACTCTAAACTACTTCGATGTAAGTTTAACCATCATCTTCGAATAGCCTTTTACAAAGTTAGACTGCACATACTCGGGCTCGCCAACCACTTCGATTTTATCGAATCTCGCTAACAATTCTTCCCACAGTATACGTAACTGCAACTCAGCAAGACGATTACCCATACAGCGATGCACGCCAAAGCCAAAGGAAAGGTGGTTACGTGCGCCTTTACGATCCACGATAAACTCATCAGGCCGCTCAATCGCGCGCTCGTCTCTGTTGCCAGAGGCATACCACATTACGACCTTGTCACCCTTTTTGATGGTTTTGCCATTTAGCTCTACATCCTGCTTCGCGATACGACGCATATACGCCAGCGGCGTTTGCCAGCGGATAATTTCTGACACCATGTTCGGAATCAAGCTAGGATCGTTCTTCAGCTTAGTAAACTCGTCAGGGAAGCGATTCAAGGCAAGAACACCACCTGACATCGAGTTACGGGTGGTGTCATTACCACCAACAATTAAGAGAACTAAATTACCAAGGAACTCCATCGGCTTATTAATCAGATCCTTAGTATCTGGATTATTCTGTAACATACCGATCAGATCAAAACCTACTTCGCCACCAGCAGCAATCTTTTCCTCTTTAACGCGCCAAAGTTGAGAAAAATGCTTGGCCATATCCCTCATGCCCTCGAACAGCTCGTCGGTATTGGTCGAGCCGCCAGTCATCTCGGCACCGCCGCCAGCCAAATCTGACCAATAAACAAGTTTTCGACGCTCCTCGTAAGGGAAGTCCAGCAGTGTTGCTAGCATTCTGGCAGTCAGCTCGATAGAGACATCCTCTACCCAGTCAAACGGCGTATCTAGCGGCAGCTGATCTAGGACCTCTTGAGTACGACTGCGAATCAGACCCTCCATTTCTTTGAGATTCTTCGGTGCCACAACACCCTGCACAGCTTGACGCTGCACATCGTGCTTAGGTGGATCCATGGCGATAAACATCTCAAGTGCGAGCTCTTTCGGCGTAGCGCCGATAATGATAAACGGTTCGGCAGAAAAGAGGTCGTGATGTTTATCTACAAAAACAATGTCGTCATAACGCGTGATCGACCAAAACGGTCCGAATGGACTTTTTTTCTGATAATGAACTGGGCATTCATCGCGCAATCGCTTGAAATACGACTCCCAACGATTTTGCTTAAACAGAAATGGATTACTAACGTCAATCTCGTCGATCGCCAGCGTTGACACTTCAGGAACAGGTGCTTCTACAAACTCCGGGAATTTAGTGTACATACCTAGCTTATTTTTAGCCTTGTACAGCATATGACCGGCTTTAATTTGTAAGTGCATCGGGACGCTTGCGGCGCCCTTTTCAGCAACCAAATCAACAATTTTCATAGTATTTCCACCTATTCGCATTATTCGTTGAGTATTATTTTTGTACTTTTTTACATCTGAAATTCAGGCAAGCGCGCAACCATGCCATCCATCCCATCAGTGGTGATAATCTGGCAAGCAAGCCTGGAGGTTTCACTACGCTCGGGAGTCAGATCTAACATTTGTAATTCATCCTCGGTCGCGCCGCCGGTAATATTGACAGCACCACCTTCAATAATTACATGACAGGTACCGCAGGCGCACACGCCACCGCAATCAGCGTCAATACCTGGAATTCCATTATCCAAGGCAATTTGCATCAAGGACTTCCCAGCCTCAAAATCTACTATGTGTTCAGTGCCATTGTGCTCAATAAAAGTAATACTTCCCATAGCGTTCTCCTTCGTAAAGCTGTTTGGCCGCATTAACCACTTGTACCCCAACCTTGTCGCACAAGTAGAAAATGCCCCAAGCAATATTTACGACTTAAATTTTATTAAATAATGTGACCGTAAAATAATTATTTATAACGAAATTGCTCATTAAAATTTATAGGTCGCATCCACACCAAAGGTACGCGGCGGACCTTCTTGAAAATAATCAAATCCGAAACCAGCCTGAAGATTAATTGCATATCCATCATACTCTTCATATGCAAGATTTTTGGCCCAGATAGACACCGAGTAATCCTCATTAATTCCACGCCAGGTCAAACGTGTATTCACTAGCGTATAAGCGTCCTGCTTAATATTTTCATATCCACCTTTATCATTATAAGCGCTGTACCACTGCTTATCCTGATAATTAGCGTTAACATTCCAGTTTATATATCCACTGTCTCCACTGTAGATTTCATAATCTATAGAAATGTTTCCACTTATTTTTGGCGCTGATATTAACTCATTTCCAGAAAGATCAATTTCATCATTCGGATTATTAAGCGTTTCCGTGTTTGACAATGAAAGCTCGGTATATTCAGTATCAAGATAGCCAAGCCCCATCATAAACATTAATTTTTCAGTTGCGGCAAACATAATTTCAGCTTCTAAACCGGCTATTTGTGAGCCACCAGCATTTTCCAGAAAGTTCGATACACCGACCACATTAATAAACTGCTGGTCTTTATAGTCATATAAAAATGCCGCTGCATTAACACGAGCACGCTGATCGTAAAAGTCTGATTTAAACCCTATTTCGTAAGCATCAATATACTCAGGCCTTGCATAAGCTTCGTCGAAATCACGCTCTCTATAATAAACACCACCATTAAAGTTACCTGATCGGAAGCCCTTGCTATAGCTTGCATACATCATAAAATCGTCATTGAAACGGTAATCTATACCAATCTTACCGGTAAGCTCCTGTTCTTTTGCCGACATAGGCTCCGAAGAATCTGTCGTATATGCACCATGGGTATACCCAATCTCTCCCGTCTCAAAGAGATCTTCGAGTGTAGTTTCCCCAGTGAGTAAATTCTGAAGAAATAGATCGATCTCAACAATACCTGCGTCACCACCGAGATTAAGCGGTATAAAGGGTTCATCATGTCGAGTAGTATTCCCCGGAACATATGTTCCTCGCGGACTACCATCGTATCCCTCTCTAGAAATATTGAGGTAGGTAAGATCAATTTCATCCACCGTGTAGCGAATACCAAAATCAATACCAAAATCGGCACTTATATCAAAACGAAATTGCGCATACGCCGCATAACTCGTCTTATCAGTAACCATCTTTTGATCAAGCTGACCAAAATCTAGCAAGTACGGGTAGTAACCAGTAGCCCCAGGGTATGTAATCGCAACTCGCACGTCCGGTGGAGTTCCATAAATCGCATACTCATTATGCATATCCATTTCTTCTTCTGCATAATAAATACCGCCGATGAAATTAATCATGCCATCGTAATTACTAGAAACTCTAAAGTCCTGACTAAACGCCTCAGTATCTACAGCCCAACGAATCTCAAGCAATTCTTCTGGCGACCCGTCAGTATTCTGCTGCTGAGCGTAGTCAGAAATACTCACTGAAGTGATACTTGTAAAGGTGTGGTATTCACCAAGATACTCCAGCTTATTAACTAGCATGTCAGAGTTAACAATTAAAGGACCGGTGAAATTATCTTCGACCTCATGACTTCCCAGATTTTGGGACGACGCGGAGTATCCAGTGTTATCCATATACCCGCTGCTTGCATCCCCCTGAAGTAAAGCACCACTAACAACACCACCTACTGCACCAAAAAGGCCAGCTCCGCCATTATTAAGATCCCCACGCGGCTCATTCCTAGACGCATTTGCCATTGAATCATTTTGACCATGGGTTAACTTAAGTACATTATTTAAATTTTCAGATATCTGCCAATTCAGTGTTAAACGCAAACCTTGGAAATCAATGGACGATAAATTTGGACCACCAGAACGGTTTTCGGTATAACCACTATTCCGAGAAAATGAATATGCGGCACGCACTGCTAGAGTTTCATCTATTAACGTACCCTCAACCCCTAAATCACCGACTCGTGAATCATAATTCCCCGCACCCAACTTGGCATTCACATGAAAGCCGTCGTCAATTATTGGGGTTTTAGTAATGATATTGATTGCACCACCAGTAGTATTTTTACCATACAATGTACCTTGAGGGCCGCGCAAAACCTCTAGTCGCTCAACATCAAAAAAGTTCATACCATGAGTATATACCGGTCCCATATATGACTCGTCGGAGTAAACGCCAATAGGACTTGCCTGGTTAGAGCTGTAATCCGACATGCTGACACCGCGAATCGCAAAGATCGGTTGGACGTCACCAAAGGGACCACTAACCTGCATATTGGGTACTTGCGCAGATATATCATTTGCACTCGCAAAACCAAATTTTTCTAAAGAATCTGAAGTCATACCGGTAATCGCAACAGGAGTATCCTGCGTACTCTCCGAGCGCTTCTGCCCCGTAACAATCACTTCCTCGAGCATTGGCGCGGCCAACGAAGTCATTGGTATATAACTTAGACTAGCTAAAGATGCACCTAACGTGATCTTTTTTAAGTAACTCTGAGATATGCGCATTTAATTATTATCCCCTCTAACACTATCGATTAAGTGCACATAATCCA
>Ga0207891_1001434_pt1 | contig 10803 bp, 16 predicted proteins | sample LinPmetageLP50_FD_184061 | JGI IMG/M metagenome (GOLD analysis project Ga0207891, IMG submission 184061) | Marine viral communities from the Pacific Ocean - LP-50 (SPAdes) | ecosystem: Environmental > Aquatic > Marine > Oceanic | place: Pacific Ocean | collected 2011-08-27 | reverse complement strand
AACGGTAAGGAGACTATTGATGTGCTTAGACCAATCTTCGGTCATTTGTAACTCTCCAGAAAGCTGTGAGCTATCTTCTATATCAAAAAAGGTAAGCGCGATTTCTGGTTTCTTCTTATTGCTAGGGTGAAAGACCAGTTCAAGCTTTTGAATAGCCTTGTGGCTACTGTTTTTATTTTTGATTGTTTTACTGGTATTGAGTACGGTACACTTTTCAATTTCTGAAAGGTCAATCGTCTTTTCAATATCGGTTTCTTGTGTTTTATTATGAAAGAATACAACCTTTTTTTGGTTGTCTATCCCGATGGCAAGTTCGCCGCAAACTTCATGTTTATGTATGGTGCAGTTTTTTGTACTTGCAAGCGCTATTAATTTTTTTAATAGCTGTTTTTCTATTTTTTTGCCGCCCTGTGTTATTAAAACAAACGGGACAACACAGAAGGCTAAAAAAATAGTCCCTATTACTGTAGTTCCTAAATCCATTAGTATTTTATAGTATTAAATTGATAATTAAGGTAATGCAGGATGCAAAACCGGTATGTTTAAAGTCTGACTACCGTGAAGTAGTAATTTTTAAACAGGATTTACCAATGGTAATGGAAAGGAAATATAAGGTCCTCCTTGCGGTAGGATACCAGACGGTTTTTTGAAGATCGTATATATTGTCTATACGCACTTTCAAAGCGCTGTTCACTCTTTTTCGCTAACGCCGATGTTCCAGTTCCTGAACTTTCAAAATCAGTATCGGGAAGATAATTTGTTGTGTAAAAGGAGTTTTCAGCCTCTGTTGCATGGCTAAAAAGATTAAGAGAAACAATCGCAACATTTGAATCTTGTTTCTCACCAGAAATTTCAATAGGCGCAGTATGGGCGTAGCTTGTGTTTGCTATTCCTATAACAAAGCTGTATAGGACTGCAAGTATGAAAACAGTTATTATTTTTCTAGTCTCTTTCACACAACAAAGATAAATTTATTTTTAATTCACAGATTATTTTTAAGAAATATTATGAGATTTAGTACGAATAAAACTACTTGGAACGAAATTTTCTAGTTGCTTAAATAATCCAGATTACTATCACTATATAATCACTACTAAAGATAGAAATCTTTCTGAACATTAGTTTTTTCTTTAGCAATCTTAAAGATTGATTTATCCGCTACCCCTAACTGAAATTAATATTTTATTTCACTTATTTTCTATACATTGAACGTTCAATTCAATAAATAAAATATGATGAGTAAAACAAAATTAACGGTAAATAATAATGGTAGCCTAATAGTAGAAGGTGATTTTATAATAGTAGATAAAAATGGCAATGAATATGACCTTGGTGGTAGAGAAGCGCTAGGCCTTTGTCGCTGTGGACTTTCAAAAAATAAACCTTTTTGTGACGGAGCCCACCGCAATCATTTTGAGCATGAAGCTGAAGCTTTTGCGTTACCGCCTAAGAAGTAAATTAGATTGTTAGTGTTTATAGAAACTGAGGTAGGGAATGCTTATTTTGAGGAAAAATTAAATTTTACTTCTGAACGTTAGTAATGGAAGTATAAATCCATTATCAACGCTCTATTAAACTTAGTTACGTTCACTACATAGAAAGAACTTAAATAAAAAAACAGCCCAGTTTGAAGAAACTGGGCTATTTGTTAAAAAAAATCTAAAGGGTTATTCTTCCTCACGGTTTAAATGAGGTTTTGGATCATAACCGTCTTCGGTCGAGTTATCTTTTTCACTATGCACGCTTCTGCTCCCTCTCGGGTTTTTTTTACTAGAATGTGCATTTTTGTCCTGATTTGTTTCTTGTTTGCTCATAATTTTAAAATTAGTTATAAAATATTTGTTTAATAATTACGCCGTAGCACTATTTGATCTTTGCTTTTTTTGTTTTGATTGCTTTCGCTCTTTGTACATTTGATATCCTTGATAAAACACCTGCACTACGGTAAATATTCGAAAAAACTTCTTCATAGTTTGATTTTTAAAATGTTATTGAATTATGTATTATTTTTTGAATTTAATTGGTACACCAGATACAGCATATAGGCATTAAGCAGGAAAGCCATGGCATTTGTCAAGATTATAGGGAAATCGTTCTTGAGTATTCCATAAACTGTCCAGAGTAACACACCAGACATTATAACAGTTAACATCCCTTTTGAAATATCGCCTGTTTTTCTCGTTCTATGCGCTTTATAAATTTGTGGGATGATGCCACACATTGTTAAGGCCCCTGCAACGATACCCAAAATCATTTCCATATTAGAAATTTCTAAAGTACTTATCTAGAGCATGCAAAGGATTAATCATTAACCAAAAATGCATGAATTACTCCAGGTATCCAACCAATGATGGTGAGTATAATGCTGATTAAGAAAGCACTCCCTATTCCGTGCTTTATAAACACTGCTGCAGGAGGTAAAAGGATATTTAATACTATTATAAGTGGTGACATATTTTAGTTTTTTAGATTATGTATTATTTTCTTGATTCATCAATTAATTCTTCTCTATGCTGTTCGTCAACCGTAAGTAGGGGAGACCCAGCTGCTCCGCCTGCAAATGCACCTCCAGCTCCCAATAGAAACAAGAAGAATGCAATTATGGAAAACTTTCCTACAGCATCAGCTGTCTCATCTGCTACTTCTATGGCTTTTTCTTTCGTTTTGGCATAATACATTTCGGCATTTTCAATCGCACGGTTCATTTTTCTATCCCACTTTTCTATTACACCATTTATTTCAGCTTCTGAAAGTTCGGTATTCTCAGCTAGGTATTCTTTTATTTCCTCCCGATTTAAAATATCATCTGCATCGCCTGCCGTTATTGTCAAATCACCGTTGGTATCTAAATCAACAGAAAGTTCATTAAAAAATTCGTCAATATTCTCATCAAGGTTCAGGTCATTTAATAATTGCTGTCCTTCACTTTGGGTTTCATTTAAAGTGCTGCGTACTTCTTCAGAAGCATCATCAGGTAAAATGTTGTTTCTTTCTGCTGCATTAATAAGTTGGAAGGCTTCTTGTTTTATCTTGTCTAGCGTATAGGTAGTATCATCTTGACCTTTATCTCGTGATGCATTTAATTCTTCAGCAATATTTGTCGCTGCCGAATCGCTAAATATAGAATTTGCGGTGCTCGCCAAACCATTAAAAATACCTCCAATAGTTGAGGTTACTAAATAGATAGATAGCAATGTATAAAGTCCCCATGCTAAAAAGCCATGTAAACCTCCATCAGCGTTTGATGGCAATCCAGACATGCGTCCAGCAACCATACCACCTACGAATAAAGCGGCCAAGTTTGCTAATGCCCACCATACGATGGTGCCGGTGCCCAACCCTTCAAGGCTATTTGCTTCCGTCATTGGGTCAATAGTGGTTAGTCCTATTCCGAACCCTAAAAGGTTCAAAAGAAAAACGACAACCAAGGCTGTTAAAGTACCTGCCAAAACTGCTCCCCAAGATATGCGGGATATTCGATTTTTGTTGTTACTTACTTCAATGTATTGATTTCTCATAATTGTTTAGTTTAAATTAAAAATGAAAGGCAATCTGAAACTTATAAATAGACATTTTGATACTCTCTAAAATTAATTTTTTGAAAACAATGTCGTACAATTAGTAGATTCATCGTATAAAAAATTAGTATGTATGAAGGACTATAGTTACACCAAAATGGGCCATTAGAATAACACTAAAAATTTCCGACTGCCTGTAAAATATATTAGTGTAAGTCTTCTAAACTTTTAACTCTATTAAGCGTATTATTGATGTTTAGCAGCTGTTCTTCAATTGTACTACGAATGTCTTGCGTTAAAGTATCGTGCGCATCTAGAAAATCTCTATATTCCTCTGCGCTGGCCTTATCACCTCGAATACATTCTTCTAGTAAAGATTCATCATCATCCATAGACAGAGCGGCTTTCACATCCATCCAAGTTCTATGTATTGATCCTGTAGCACTTCCATCAGAATCAACATCAAAACCTGGGTTGTAAACTTTTAAGTTAGAAGAAAGTTTACTGGCAAAGGCTTTACGCTCACTTGACTGTTGCATAAAGAACGATTTTAGTTGTGAACTATCTGCATTTTTAGCAGCTTTCTCATACCCTTTATGAGCATCATTGTTTTTTTCAATAAGTGAATTGATTTTTTTCGAAATTTCTTTTTTTGAGTCCATTGTTAGATTTTTAAGTTCGTTTAATTTTTTAAAATTATCAATGCGTATATGGCAATAAAGCGATACTGATTTTGATAACTTCTTATAAATTTAGAATATTAAAAGACAAGCACATACTTCATTATGAAACTTTAATTCTATCATAATAAGATAATGTTAAATGAGTCTTTTATGCGTTAGTAAGGTTCGTTTCACAGGCAGTTATGCAGGTTAAACGGACTTCAGCACATTTTTTTTACTACTCAAGGTTAACGCAGTCACATTCACTTTTAATCTTGTGACCTATAGCTACTGCAATTATGGGATACAAACAATTATGCTTACGAATACTATAGTCTACGTTTCAAATTGTATTGAATAAGATTTACCAAATTTCCTATTTCGAAAGGTTTTGCCATAAAATCGTCAGCTCCAGCAGCTTTAGATTCCATAGCGCCGTTAGGATGCGAAGACATCATTATTATTGGTAATAGCGACATATCCTCGTTCGCCTTCAAAATTTTACAGCCGTCACAGCCATTTGTGCCAGATAATAACATGTCCATTAAAATAAGGTCTGGAGAATTCTTGTATACATAATTTTCTATATCTAAAATAGTATTTGTTTTTACAGACCTAAATCCATATGTACTCAATAAAAACTCTAATAAATCGGTTATGTTTTCAGAATCTTCTACAATTAAAATAAGTGGTTGAATTACCTTCATACATAGTAGTATTAATTATTTCTGTTAAACATAGATGGTTGAACGCCATATTTATCTTTAAAGATCCTACTGAAATAACTGGCACTGGTTAAACCGATGGCTGAAACAATTTGGCTAATCGACTTTTCATTATCTATTAATAGTTCACGTGCCTTTTCTAATCTTTTTTCTTGTACGTATTGGTTCACGGTAGTATTAAATAAGTACTTAAATCCTTTTTGCAGCTTAATGGCATTGAGCCCGGTTTCTCTAGTTAATTCATCAAGACCTTTATAAACTTCTAGATTTTCATTTATATAATCTACTGCTTTCCTTATTTGTTCGAACTCTCTCTTGCGTAATATATTCTGTGCGTTGTTTCCATTTTGATCGTCCAGATATTGCGTTAAGTGCATCACCAAAGTCTGGTAGGCTACACTTTCTAAATAGAATTTATAAACTAATTTATCTCCTTCAAATTGGTCATCATAATTTTTGAAATTACTGAAGATATCTGCAATAGCAAGACTATAGTCACCTCTGTAATAAAAAGTTTCTTTCGCATCTAAATCCTGGAAGAGATTGAATAAACCGGCATCTACATCCTTATTTTTATAGGCATTGGACAGGTTGAATTTTTCTCTATTTATTTCAACACTAAATTTTGCCACAGATGTATTTGTGTGAAAGTTGAGGATATGGCCATAACTATAGCTGCTCGCTACAATGGCACTTTGGTATTCTTCTAAAGAATGAACTGTATCTTCATTTTCAAATCGATGTTCTAGGTTGCCTTTAGTTACATAAATAAATTTTAACGGATGTGCACTATTAACTACAAATTGAATTTCAAGATCTTCATAGAACGTACAGTTATATTCTAACAGACCCAAACCGTTATCAAGATGGTAGGCCTTAATCCAGCCTGTACCCAAACTATCGGGAATATGTACCGTATACTCACAGGTATCAATTTTATAATCTGTTTGAAAGGCTTTGGCTAGATCTCTAATTACATCGAGCACAGGTAATGAATTTACTTGGATGGTTGTCATGAGATTTTTTGTATATATCAAAGCTACATAATGATTAAGTTTTGTGACTATCGCAAAAAGAATAAAGTATGCCACAAAAGGATAACCACATGGGTGTCATCCTATGCAAAAAACTATTTTAACATAAATTAACAACCATTGATTGACTAATTTAGAATTATTAGGGTATCGACTAGCTGTTAGATTTAGTTTATGTTTTGATTACGAAAAATTGGCAAATGAGACTTTTAGTTTTGTATCAGATTATTAATTAAATCATGATAAAATTGAATAGTTCTACAAATCAAATCGATGTTTCTAAAAGTTTTCAAAATTTTATAATTGCTGAAGACCATCCCTGTATAATGGCCCAAACAGTTTTTAAAATGAAGGACGTGAGTATCAAAGAATATGCGGGCTTCGGAACAAAAAATACAGCCGAACACATTTTGAACGATTTAGAAGATTACTTGGAAGACTATGATTTTTCTACAAATTCATTGAAAACCTTTATTGCAACTTTTCCTTCTGAAATAATTCCTGATGAAATAACTTTTGAAAATAAATTATGGCAGCAATTGGGTCTAATTCATGAATTGGATAATAAACCATGGGATCCAACAGTAAGTAGTGATCCAGACAATCATAACTTTAGTTTCAGTATTCTTGGACATGCATTTTATATGGTAGGAATGCACCCTAATAGTTCGCGTAAAGCAAGACGTGCTCCTTTTACGGCACTTGTTTTTAACTTACACCATCAGTTTGAAATGCTCAGGGAAATGGGAACCTATAAAAGAGTACGCAACAGAATAAGAAAAAGAGATAAAAAACTACAAGGTTCCATTAATCCAGTATTGGCAGATTTTGGAAATTCCAGTGAAGCTATGCAGTATAGCGGTAAAGATAACAGCAAAGAGTGGAAATGCCCATTTCACTCCAAGAGTAATTGACAATTATTTAGAAATTTATCACTGCTTAAAGCTTTAATGAAATCAGAAAATAAAAGTTTTAAAAGAAATGACACATAAAATAAACAAACAATCGGGGAGTGCCTTTTTACTTCGTAAAAATCAACTTTTAAAGGTCATTGATCCCCAAGGTGGGCAGGTAAGCGATATGGTGGTCTTTAATGCGGAAGATAAACGCGAAAAACTGTCCGCAGGCAAAACGATGGATTTTGAAGAATCAATTCTTATAACCCAAGGTAATTTTATATGGAGTAATCGATCTCAAAAACTAATGGAGATCATAGAAGATACCAATGGTAGAAATGATATTTTATTAGCGCCCTGTTCACCTGAAACCTTTAAAATTATGTACAATAACCCCGATTATCATCCCAGCTGTTTTGAGAATTTGTTCACTAATTTAGCTGCATTCAATATCAAACCAGACGAAGTACCCACCGCGTTCAATATATTTATGAATGTACAATTTGATGCTCATGGCAAAATTTCTGTGTTACCACCACTTTCGAAAGCAGGAGACTACGTTTTATTTAAACCACTGATGGATGTGATTGTTGGTCTTACAGCTTGCGCTGCAGAAGATAGTAATGGAGGTTCATTTAAGCCGATACATTATGAGATTATTTAGACGGCGTAACAGTCTAATTTAAAAGGGAACAATTAATATTGTTTTAACAAACTACGTTAAGCTCTTTACAAAAATCATTATATCAGGAATCTATATCGATATCTTTAATTTATAAATGAATCAATAACAAAATTATGAAAACACAAATTTTAAATGTAATGCAACCCATATGTGTTGCTACGATACTAATATTCGCTACCAGTGTTATGGCACAAGAAAGAGGCTTTAATTCGTTTGATGCAGATCGGGATAAAATGATCAATAAGACAGAATTCAGTAAGATGTATACCGCCAGTTATAATGAATATGATTTGGACAAGGATGGTCAAATAAATGACCGAGAGTTTTACGACTATTCTTTTAATCGTTTGGATAAAAACAATGACGGAGAATTAGATAGCAGTGAATGGAAAATAGGCTACGACAACGTTTATAATAAGTATATAAAGCCAACTGCAAATGCCGAATTTGATGCGGATAGAAACCAAAGGATTTCTAAAAATGAATATTATGAGAGTTTTAGAAACACGAATTACTATAGCGATTATGATCTAAACGAAGATAGATTTATCGATGCAGATGAATTGAGAGCTAGAATGTATCAAGATTTTGATCTAAATGAAGATGGTCTTATAGATGAGGATGAGTACACGACGAAACGACAATTTTATTTAAACAACTAATACGTTTGGTCATTAACGATGTTTTAAAACTAATCGGGAGGTATAATATCTTCCGGTTTTTTTTGTGCCAATAGTCAATGAAGGATTATAATAAAACCAATTAAGATGTATTATAGCGCTTAATTGTGGTACCTTATTAGTTAAATCTAATTGTATGAACATTTTCTATTCTCATTCCATACCATTAAAGGATGTACTCAATGACCTTGCAGTTGAGTTTGACACTACTTTACAGCAGAATTGTGATGAATATATTCTAACTATTCCAGCTGCTATAGGGCAAGGCAAGATTACGGGTATTGACTTTAAAGAGGGATTGGGTATTTTGATTTATGACTGCACCTTTCTTCTTGATTGCGAAATACATTTTATCATTGGAAATGTTCATCCACTTAAGTTTTTATTTTGTGAGGAAGGCAAATTAGAGCACCGTTTTGAAAATGAAACAACCTTACATACCTTAGATTTAATGGAAAACAGCATTGTAGCCAGTGCGCAATTAAATGGTCATGTAATAAAATTTTGTGCCGGTGTAAAAACGGTTATTCATAGTCTTGAAATGGATAGGACAGAATTTCAAATAAACCACGATTGCGAATTATTGAGCTTAGACAATACTTTGGAAACTCTTTTCAGGGATACAACTGCAACACAGGCTTTTCATTACCATGGTAATTATTGTGTTAAGATGGCAAATTTGTTTAAAGAAATTGATGAATTTGATGAAAAAGAGTTTTTAAGACATCTTTTTTTGGAAGGTAGCGCTTATAAGATTTTAACGTTGCAGTTAATGCAATATCTTGATGATGGAATAAGTGCGATCCATCGATCTGTGCTCAGAAAGTTTGAACTCATCCTTGTTCATGAAGCAGTAGCGTTTATTGACAATGAGATTATGGATTATATTTCTGTGAAAAAGTTGGCAGCAGTGGTGGGTTTAAACACGAATAAACTACAGTCTGGATTTAAACTAATTCACGACAATACGGTAAACGAATACGTTCATAACAGACGACTGGATCTTGGAAGTAATATGCTAAAAAACTCGGAGATGACAATTTCCGAAATTGTATATAAACTTGGTCTAACGAGTAGAAGTTATTTTTCTAAAATTTTTAAAACTAAATACGGAATCACACCTACTGTGTATCGATCTAATGGAAATATAGCTTTTCAAAATACCTAAACTTTTGTTTCACATCGTTCATAAATATTTCTTGTAAAAAGAGATCCTATGTTTCTTCCATTTTTTAAAAGAATTAATTAACTATTTCTTTTCCTAGTAACCCAAAAACATTCAATTTAGAACGCTATTAACACCCTACGTTAATGTCTAGATAAAGAATATGAGGATGGTAATTAATCCATATATCTTTATAGAATAACAAAAAATACTACCACTATGAAAAAGCTAGAAGACTTATTTGAACATCAATTGAAAGATTTGTATAGTGCAGAAAATCAATTAATTGATGCCTTGCCAAAAATGGTAAAAAATGCACATGATGAGAAATTAAGAAAAGCGTTTAAAGATCATCTTGAGGAAACCAAAACCCACAAAAAACGCCTCGAAGAAGTTTGTAAAGAATTAGACATCGACCCTAAAGGTGAAACCTGTAAAGCAATGGAAGGTTTAATTAAAGAAGCAGAAGGTTTTCTAAAAGAGGATGCCGATAATGAAGTACGTGACGCAGGATTGATTGCCGAAGCACAACGGGTAGAACATTACGAAATTTCTGGTTATGGAACAGCAGTGAGGTATGCAAAAGAATTGGGTCATGACGACATCGCTAAAAAACTTCAAAAAACATTAGACGAGGAATATGGTGCTGATGATACGTTGAATGATATGGCAGAAGATAGACTGAATAGAAAAGCAAAATCATAAAAAATTGACTTCTAACAACTAAAATTATCTTTATTATGGATATTGAGTGAAAGTTAGACTTTTTAACTCAAGATAGTTATAAATAGGATAAGTAGGTTGGTTGGCCTAGACATGTGAGATTGTAAGGTTGTTAGAAAAAAGGCCGTCAATATGACGGTCTTTTTATTGATTAATAATTAAAATCAAAAATTATGGAAAATTGGATTTACGCATCATTGCCTATAATTGGTAAAGTATTACTAACAGTTTTAGCAATTTTTTCAATTGTTATTTTGGTTACAAGAATTTCTGGTTTACGCACTTTTGCAAAAATTTCAAGTTTTGACTTTGCATCTACTATTGCTGTTGGTTCTATTATCGCAACTATTATATTAAATCCTGGACAATCAATTTTAAAAGGAGGAATTGCGCTAGGAGGAATTTTATTGTTTCAATCTGTGTTTACTTTTATGGTTCGTAAAATTCCAGCTTTTGAAAAACTTGTTACCAATAAACCTATGTTGATTATGCAGCATGGAAAAATTCTGGAAGATAATTTACACAGTACAAATTTGAGTGAAGAGGACCTTATTGCAAAGCTGCGGGAAGCAAACGTCATTGATTTTGACGAGGTACTTGCGGTAGTTCTAGAATCAACAGGAGATGTATCTGTCTTGCATACCTCAAGTAATAAACAGTTAATGGATAAAATGTTGAAGGGTGCACGAATGGAATAAGTTGTGGAAAAGTTAAA
>Ga0207891_1001429_pt1 | contig 10882 bp, 8 predicted proteins | sample LinPmetageLP50_FD_184061 | JGI IMG/M metagenome (GOLD analysis project Ga0207891, IMG submission 184061) | Marine viral communities from the Pacific Ocean - LP-50 (SPAdes) | ecosystem: Environmental > Aquatic > Marine > Oceanic | place: Pacific Ocean | collected 2011-08-27 | reverse complement strand
AAAAAGTGATTACACCCGGCGTCACATCAACCGATGACGTTGTCTGGTGGATGCGTCAAAAAGTAACCGATATGGGATTAGAAACTTGGTTTCATCCCACGATTGATGTGCAGCGGAGTTCTGAAGCACTCAAAAGTCATATTGAATCGTTCAGTAAGGCAAAAGAAAAAGATGTGATTCTACCTGGCGACCTGCTGCATTGTGACTTTGGGATCACCTATATTGGTTTAAATACAGATTGCCAGCAACACGCCTATGTCTTAAAAGAAAATGAAACAGAAGTGCCTACATCTCTTGCTGAAGCCTTTGCGAAAGGAAATCGCGTACAGGATATTTTCACTACTAATTTTGAAAGTGGAAAATCTGGAAATCAAATCCTACTAAAATCACTCTCTGAAGCAAAAGCGGAAGGGTTACGACCTTCAATTTACACGCATCCACTAGGATTGTACGGTCACAGTGCTGGACCAACGATTGGGATGTGGGACAGCCAAGGTGGTGTGCCAGGAACAGGTGATTATCTATTATATAAAAACACGGTCTACGCCATAGAACTCAATACTACCGTTACAATCCCTGAATGGGATAAAGACATACGTATCATGCTGGAAGAAGCTGGATTTTGGGGTGAAAAAGGATTTAGGTATGTAAATGAAAGACAGGAATCGATAAAGGCGATTGTTCAAAAATAGTAACCCGGATCAAATAATCATAAAATTGTTATTCTGACTAATAATCTGTAAATTGCACCAATAGTATGATTATTTAAACAGTTTTAGTAATGTCAACAATACGCAAAACAATCACCTTTACAAAACAACAGGACGAATGGATCAAAGCACAGATTGAGGAGGGGAATTTCACAAACGATAGTGAGTATGTACGAAACCTTGTACGTCAGGATCAACTTCACAGTGCAAAATATCAATCGTTAAAAAATAAGTTAGTAGCAGGTTTAGATAGTGGGATAAGTAATAAATCGCTCCCCGACATTATGAAGGAGGTGGAAACAGCTATGCGAACCAATGGGCAGTTATAAACTTACGGTTAAAGCTGAAACTGATTTTGCCAAAATGTACTATCACGGTATCATAACATTTGGTTTGAAGCAGGCACGGGCTTATTACAACAGTATGCATGACACTTTGCAACTTCTTGCTGAGAATAAAAATCTTGGCAGGGACGCTTCAGAATATATTGAAGATTTACTTCGGTTTACTTACAAGGTGCATACTATCTTTTATCTGATTATAGCGGAAGGCATATTGGTCATCCGAGTTTTAAGTCAGCGCACAGATTATGAAAGTAAGCTTGTAGAACAATAAATATTGCTTCGTAACTCCAATTTTTTAAGCACCTTCCATAATCATTATTTCAAACCACTCCACATCATTCACAAAAAAGGCTAGGGTTGTAAATTCTTTTTTTATTCCATAGAAACCATGAATTGTACATGGCTTAGTAACTGTAAGGATGATATTGTGCCCTTCTGAAAGTCCAAAGGGGGAAAAACGGCGTATTTCTTTATCAAATTCCAATTCCCTTTTAGAAAATTCAAGGTTTGCAATACAATCTATAGGGATCGTAGTTTCGTTCATGATTCCGTAGTTTAAATGCAGCGCATCTTTCTCGATTGTGATGGGACGTTTAGGCAACGACCGTGCAATCCCAAACACCTGAAAAGCCGAATAAATGCTAATACCTGTGGCAATCCATGCTGCTGTTGCGCTCCAAGAGGATAGCATGAAATGAAGACCGATAGTTTCGGCAGCAATAACTATGATCATTCCGTATAACAGGGTTTGCGTCCCCGTATTTTTATGATAACTGAATTCGTTTACAGCACGTTCCTTTTTCTTCCAATGGAAAAACCCATAATAAATGACCGCGATTTCCATGGCGAGTACATTGGCAATTTGTTCTGGTAGTACTTCAGCTGCGGCCGATTTAAAAGCAGTAAAGAAATCAGGTACAACTTGCTTGATAGTTCTGTAATGATGTACAATCCGCCGTACCTTCAGAAATATAAAGGTGACAACCCCTATTTCAACGACAGGTATGATCCATGTTTTTATAATAGAAAGTAACGTTTGGTTTTCTTTTGGCAATAGGATAGAAGCCAAGACAATTCCGCCAATAAATACGGGAACAACAGTAATATTAGAAATGTTCCTTTTCCTGATCAGAAGAAAGTAGAGCAATGGAATTATAACAGCGACATCAATCACAATGGCGCTTTCAAATACTTCAGGCGCGTTTAAAAATGCTGATGTAAGCGAAACAAAATATAAACCTAAAAACAGTATCGCAAGAGCAGCAAAGGGTAGTACTTGGTTTGTGAGAAGTCTTACTAGTTTCATACACTTTAATGTCTACAGGTTAGTAGCTATTTGGGTGGTTTTGTTACGTGTTTTCAGCGGAAGTCTTCTTGGAAAACCGATGAAACCCAATCGCAGCAACCAAACCAATCAACGAAAAAGCGGCCAACATCATAAAAACATACTCATGTCCTGCCGGACCTGGGTTGCTATCTAGTAAATAACCCATGGCGGGACCTACAAAGATATCGGGTGTATAACCAATCAACGAAATCAGTCCCACAGCAGTACCCGTCACAGCGAGTGGAATAGCACCTTCTTGCATAGCAGCAAAATAAAGCGTCCTAAATGCATAAATACCTGTGGCAGTGATGATGATCGAAATAAAGAAAAAACCAGTCATGCTGGGTTCCATAATACCAGAAGCAAAGGACAGTGCACCTATAAGCATAACAATAAAACCTAAAAGCATCATTAAAGAAGCACGGCTTTTATCGACCAGCAGCCCAATGGATACTCCAACGAAGGGGCGGATATAGAGCAAGAAGGTACCCACCTGTGCGGCTTCTATTTCGTTATACAGCATGACTTCTCTAGCGTAAAGTGAGAAATCATCCGTTAACTTATAGCCTACATACGCACATAAAATAATGACCATTAGTAACCAAACCGATCGGATCTTAATGGCTATTTTATACTTTTTAAGTAATTCTCGAGCAGAGAATGTACCTTTTTCTTCGGATGATGTAGTTGGGTCATCTTTTAAGAACAGTAAGATTAAAATTCCTACGCCTGCTATAATTGCCGACGAAATTAAAATAACATATTTAAACGCTTCTTTTCGCTCCAATAGCGACGCGGCTTCAATTTCAGTAGTGATAAAGAGGGAAAAAATAAAAACACCCAGCGATCCAAACGCAGCGGCGACCAATCCGCGACCTCCGTCCAATAGGCCAAAAGCAATTCCTTGTTTTTTGGTGCCGCCCCAAATACGTGTGGCTTTTATCATCGCCGCCCAGAACAAGAATATGGTAGTGAAGCCCCAGTAGCCGTATAAAACGAGTAAGATTAAAAAAGAAGGGTATGTGGCTAATACCAGTCCGCCAGCAGCGGTTAGAAACAATCCAATGGCGAGTAGTCTTTTAGGTTTAAAGAGATCTGCAATACCACCACCAAAAAAATAAGAAACAAAGGCGACAATACCATAGACCGAAAAACAAGTGCCGAGTTCTAGATTGCTGAGGTTGAATACCTCTAAAACAGTAGGTCTAAAGATTCGGGCTAATACAAAAGGTAAAATAAAAACAGCCTCCCCAGCTAGAATAAGTAACAGGATAGTGTAAAAAGGTTGTTTGTTTTTGCTTTCTGAAATCTTTTAGTTTATTAAAGGTTTGTATGAATAAAAGTTGATCTATGCAGTTGCTTTCTAGACCTACAAGAAGGCCTCCTAAGTTAGCAACACTATCTATAGGCTCAAAACAGCGTCATGCAGGTACGTTAACTTTATGCCAAATCCCACAACCTACTACCTCACACCTTATTTACACCTGAATTACCCCAAGGTTAAATTTCTTTTCGATAGGTGCATGATCTGCGGCTTCAATTCCCATCGAGATCCATTTTCGCGTATCCAATGGATCTATTACTGCATCTGTCCAAATTCTGGAGGCTGCATAGTAAGGCGAAATCTGCTCGTCATATCTCGCCTTTATTTTATCGAACATTTCTTTTTCAACTTCGGGAGTAATTTCTTTCCCTTGCTTTTTTAGCGAAGCAGTTTCAATTTGTAACAATACCTTTGCCGCACTGTTTCCGCTCATTACGGCAAGTTCTGCACTTGGCCAAGCGGCAATCAAATTAGGGTCGTAAGCTTTACCACACATGGCATAATTTCCTGCTCCATAAGAATTACCGATAATAATGGTGAATTTTGGTACTACACTATTACTTACTGCATTCACCATTTTAGCGCCATCTTTTATAATTCCGCCGTGTTCGCTTTTGCTGCCCACCATAAATCCTGTGACATCCTGTAAAAACACCAAGGGTATTTTTTTCTGATTACAATTCGCTATAAAACGAGTTGCCTTATCAGCACTATCACTATAAATAACGCCACCAAATTGCATTTCGCTAGGTTTGGTTTTCGCTTTAGTCGTTTTTACGAGTTTTCGTTGGTTGGCAACAATCCCCACGGCCCAGCCGTCAATACGCGCGTAACCAGTTAAGATTGTTTGACCGTAGCCTTTTTTGTATTCCTCAAAATCACTGTCATCTACGAGTCGAGTAATAATTTCACGCATATCGTATTGTTCTGCTCTTGATTTTGGTAAAATACCATAGATATCTTCTTGCTTTTCTTTTGGTTTTAGCGCCTTTATTCGATTAAATCCTGCTTTGTCATAAGCACCAATTTTTGAAATAATGTTCTTGATCGTATCCAGTGCGTCTTTATCGTCTTTGGCTTTATAGTCGGTCACACCGCTCACTTCGCAGTGAGTGGTTGCACCTCCAAGGGTTTCGTTATCAATACTTTCTCCAATGGCAGCTTTTACAAGGTAGCTCCCTGCCAAGAAAATACTGCCCGTTTTATCGACGATAAGCGCTTCATCACTCATAATAGGGAGATAGGCGCCGCCGGCTACACAACTTCCCATCACAGCAGAAATTTGTGTAATCCCCATACTACTCATCACAGCATTGTTTCTAAAAATACGACCAAAATGCTCTTTATCTGGGAAAATTTCATCTTGCATCGGTAGATAAACACCTGCACTATCTACAAGATAGATAATAGGAAGTTTGTTTTCTATCGAGATTTCCTGCGCTCTTAGGTTTTTCTTTGCGGTAATAGGAAACCAAGCGCCTGCTTTAACCGTAGCATCGTTGGCTACAACAATACATTGTACACCTTTTACGTAGCCCATTTTAACCACCACACCGCCACTAGGGCAGCCCCCATGCTCTTGGTACATGCCTTCCCCTGCAAAGGCACCAATTTCTATAACTGGTTTTTTTTCATCCAGCAGATAATTAACGCGTTCCCGCGCTGTCATTTTACCTTTAGAATGTTGCTTTGCAATTCGTTTTTCGCCACCGCCTAGTTTTACTTTTGCAAGTTTGGTGCGTAATTCTGAAGCTAATAGCTTATTGTGATCTTCGTTTTTATTGAAGGAAAGGTCCATAGTGCAATTTTGTGTTTGCGTAAAAATACAAAATGCGTAGAAAGGAAGCGCACCCTCAAGATAATTTTATAGTTCATCCTAGTTGTTACCTCAGAAGAATTTTTAATGAATTAGAAAACTTACGAATTTTGATATAGCAAAACTCTTAATTTATCCCGATATTTGCCTTTAGACTAACGTATAATGGAGTTAGCGTTTTTACAAAATTGAAATATCTTATTTTTCTGAAGCATTAGTAACATTGATGTTAAGAATGGAAATAGAAAATTTGCAATAGGGATAGAGGTGGCATCCCCAGACGCTAACGCAGTTAGTTCTGGGATATAACCGAAAGCCCGGCCGGAACCGATGCCCCAAGGCAGCGCGTGCCGGATTGCCATAACAATAAAAAAAATGATGAATAAAAATACAGTGCTCGCATGGGCAACTTTTATAATGATTGTGGTGGGCTGTGGACTCATCGCATTGGGAGCCTTTAGATATGATGATACCGCTGGATGGGGGTTTGCCTCCGTGGGTATTGGTTTCTTTGCTATTGCGTGGGTGTTTAATGCGCTGAAAGGACGAGTGTAATGAAGTACGATTTATGATGTACGAATGACGAATGAAAAAAAAAGGGGTGGTTGTTTTAGAAAATTGATAGTTTGCGCAGCAGCAATTTTTTGAAACTTTGCGTAACTAACGAAGTTGGTATTGGTTTCTTTGCCATTGCGTGGGTTTTTAATGCGCTGAAAGGACGAGTGTAATGAAGTACGATGTACGATGTGCGAATGACGAATTAAAAAATGGGGTGGTTGTTTCAGAAAATTGATAGTTTGCACAGCAGCAATTTTTTGAAACTTTGCGTAACTAACGAAGTTGGTATTGGTTTCTTTGCTATTGCGTGGGTTTTTAATGCGCTGAAAGGACGAGTGTAATGAAGTACGATGTACGATGTGCGAATGACGAATTAAAAAATGGGGTGGTTGTTTCAGAAAATTGAAACTTTGCTCAGCATCAATTTTGTGAAACTTTGCGTACCTAACGAAATTTGTATCGGCTTTTTGACAGCTACTAAGTTAAAAACTTAAGTTTTCATTGCTGAACAACGCACAATAAAAAACCAGTCAACTATTTATCCAATTAACCAGTTGCCTTTTAAACTAAGTACAAATTAACTAATTAACAATATATATGTCTGACGATAAAAAAGTAATATTCTCAATGTCTGGTGTGACAAAGTCGTATCAAAACGCACAGTCACCCGTCTTAAAAAATATTTATTTAAGTTTTTTCTACGGTGCTAAAATCGGAATTTTAGGATTGAACGGTAGTGGTAAATCTACTTTGCTTAAAATCATAGCAGGGATCGATAAAAATTATCAGGGGGATGTTGTTTTTGCGCCTGGATATTCGGTAGGATATTTAGAACAGGAACCACAACTGGATGATGAAAAAACAGTGTTGGAAATTGTAAAAGAAGGTGCGGCCGAAACGGTTGCCATTCTGGACGAATACAATAAGATCAATGATATGTTTGGTCTGGAAGAAGTGTATAGTGATGCCGACAAAATGCAGAAATTGATGGATCGCCAGGCAGCTTTGCAGGATCAAATCGACGCGAGCGATGCTTGGGAATTAGATACAAAATTAGAAATCGCCATGGATGCCTTACGCACACCAGAAGGGGATAAGAAAATTGGCGTACTCTCTGGAGGAGAACGTCGCCGCGTCGCCTTATGTAGGTTATTATTGCAAGAACCCGATGTACTTTTACTCGATGAGCCTACTAACCACTTGGATGCCGAAAGTGTGCACTGGCTAGAACACCATTTGGCAAGCTATAAAGGAACTGTCATTGCCGTAACACACGATAGATACTTTCTAGACAATGTAGCGGGTTGGATTTTAGAATTGGATAGAGGGGAAGGTATTCCATGGAAAGGCAACTACTCTTCATGGTTGGACCAAAAGTCTAAACGTATGGCACAGGAAAGCAAAACAGCTTCAAAACGCCAAAAAACATTAGAACGTGAGTTAGAATGGGTACGTCAAGGTCCTAAAGGAAGACAGACCAAGCAGAAAGCACGTTTAAATAATTATGATAAATTAATGAGCCAAGACCAGAAACAACTGGATGAGAAACTCGAAATTTATATCCCGAACGGACCCCGTTTAGGAACCAATGTAATCGATGCCCAAGGCGTTTCTAAAGCCTTTGGGGACCGTTTGTTATACGAAGATCTAAACTTTAAACTACCACAAGCAGGTATTGTTGGTGTTATTGGGCCGAACGGTGCTGGTAAGACAACTATTTTTAGAATGATTATGGGCGAGGAAGCTCCAGACAAAGGAAATTTTGAGGTGGGAGAAAGTGCTAAAATCGCCTATGTGGATCAAGCACATTCAAATATCGATACCAATAAAAGTATCTGGGAAAATTTTAGTGATAGTCAAGAAATGATCATGATGGGTGGGAAGCAAGTAAATTCTAGGGCCTATTTAAGTCGCTTTAATTTTAGCGGTAGTGAACAGAACAAAAAAGTACACATGCTATCGGGTGGTGAACGTAACCGTTTGCACCTTGCCATGACCTTAAAAGAAGAAGGTAATGTTTTGCTGTTGGATGAGCCTACTAACGACCTTGATGTAAACACCTTGAGAGCGTTGGAAGAAGGATTAGAAAATTTTGCAGGATGTGCCGTGGTGATTAGTCACGACCGTTGGTTTTTAGACCGTATCTGTACACATATTCTTGCTTTTGAAGGCGATAGCCAGGTTTATTTCTTTGAAGGAAGTTTCAGTGATTATGAAGAGAATAAGAAAAAACGTTTGGGTGGCGATCTAATGCCTAAACGAATTAAATACAAGAAGTTGGTGCGATAAACTATTCAAGGACTGAAGTAAAATTTCAGTTTTATAAATACTTCGGAAAAAACTACCTTTAGCATTCATTCAAATTTTTAAAAATGAAGCTGAAGGTTTTTTCTTTTCTATCCGTATTTTTTTTAATCGCTACAGCGACCGAAAGTGTTGCGCAACTTCAAAAACCTCTTGAATACTTAGATGTATTTGAATTAGAATATACAGGCGATCCACAAATATCGCCAGATGGGACACAAGTGCTATATCGTCGCACCGGTTTTGATATCATGGAAGACAAAAGTGTGGGTGCTATCTGGATCGTGGATTCCGAAGGAAAAAACAACCGAAAGCTTACCAGTAGAGAAGGATCTGAAAGCCAAGCCAGATGGTCTCCAGATGGGAAACGCATTGCTTTTGTGAGCAGCGGTAACGACGGCAGCGAACTCTTTATGTATTGGTTGGAGACAGGTGCCATGGCTAGATTAACACAGTTAGAGAACAGTCCGTCAAATCTTGCATGGTCACCAGACGGGACTACGCTCGCTTTCACTATGAAAGTGGATGCCGAAGCTCCTGTGATCACAAAAATGCCCAAGAAACCAGAAGGAGCTAAATGGGCCAAAGCGCCTCGTATTACAGATCGCCTGAAGCACGAAGCAGATGGCGAGGGCTATATTAAACCTGGATTTACACATATTTTTACACTAGCTGCAGACGGTGGTACGCCTCGACAGGTAACAAACGGAAATTTTAATCATAGCAGTGGATTGTCTTGGTCACCAGACGGAATTAAAATTTATTTTTCGGCAAACAGGAATGAAGACTGGGAGTACAACACCCGAAATTCTGAAGTCTATGCCATCAATATCATGACAGAGCTTTTTGAAACCTTGACCGAAAGAAAAGGTCCTGATAGCGCACCCACAATTTCACCCAATGGAAAACATATTGCCTATTTAGGTTTTGAAGATATAGTACAGAATTACCAAGTTACCAAACTACAGGTAATGGATGCCAACGGTAGCAATAAAAGGGTTATATCAAAGGAGCTGGATAGAAGCATCAGTGATGCGCAATGGGCAAGCGATGGTGAAGGGCTGTATATTACGTATGATGACTTCGGAAAAACGAAGCTTGCTTATATCACGCTGTCTGGAAAAATGAAACCTATGGTAGACAATGTAGGTGGTACAACCTTGGGAAGACCTTATGCGAGTGGGAGCTTTTCAATTGCTAAAAATGATAAGATCGCTTATACCCTTTCACACCCAGACCGCCCGGCAGACGTAGGGTTGGTTTCTAAAAGCAATAGAATTCCCAAGCTCTTGACCGAAGTAAACGAAGATTTATTTAAATATCGTACGCTGGGTGCGGTCGATGAAATTTGGTATAAATCATCGGTAGATGGACGTGATTTGCAAGGTTGGATCGTGTATCCGCCCAATTACGACAAACGTAAAAAATATCCTTTAATAGTTGAAAATCACGGTGGTCCAGTCCTTAATTATGGTAATCGATTTTCAATCGAAATTCAGTTGTATGCAGCGGCGGGATATGTTGTGTTTTATCCAAACCCTCGCGGAAGTACAAGTTATGGAGAAGAATTTGGAAATCTGCTGTATAACAATTATCCGGGCGAAGATTATAATGATGTAATGGATGGAGTTGACGCCGTGATTGCTCGCGGTAAAGTAGCTCCCGATAAGTTGTATGTAACTGGCGGAAGTGCTGGAGGTATTATGACGGCGTGGATTATAGGAAAAAATAACCGTTTTAAAGCGGCAGTGGTTGCCAAGCCTGTGATGAATTGGATTAGCAAAACTCTAGTGGCCGATAATTATTTTGTGTACACAGATTATCGCTATCCAGGGCATCCTTGGGAGAATTTTGAAAATTACTGGAAGTTTTCACCTATTTCTTTAGTCGGAAATGTAGAAACACCAACAATGGTAATGGTAGGGCTGGAAGATTTAAGAACGCCGCCCAGTGAAGCGAAGCAGTTATATCATGCCTTAAAAATTCAGAAAAAAGAAACCGTTCTGGTAGAAATACCTGAAGCATCACACGGTATTGCTGCACGCCCTAGTAATTTGATTGCTAAAGTAGCGCATACCTTAGCATGGTTTGAGAAGTTTGAATAGGGTTTAGTTAACTAGGTAACTAGGTAACCAGGTAACTGAGTAACTAGTAAAGTGGGTAACTAGTTACTTTAGGCTTTTTCGGGTTCAGAAATTTTTTGTTGCAATGTTATGTTTTGCTTTTGAAGCTTATATAAATCATTAATCCTAAAAAAACAGTAAGAGGACCGACGCAATCGCCATAGTTGTTCCTGCACTGTAATTAGTGGTGATTTCAGTAAATGGGGTATTCATTATTACAGTCATAAGGCTATATAATGATATAAATTTCTGATGGATGCTACTGCCATCTTATTGGTTCTTCAATTTCTGAAGTTCTTTATACAACCGTTGGTTTTCTTTGTGCAATTTACTTTTTTGTATCGAAACATGGAGTACAAGACCTAATACTACTATA
>Ga0207891_1001424_pt1 | contig 10910 bp, 10 predicted proteins | sample LinPmetageLP50_FD_184061 | JGI IMG/M metagenome (GOLD analysis project Ga0207891, IMG submission 184061) | Marine viral communities from the Pacific Ocean - LP-50 (SPAdes) | ecosystem: Environmental > Aquatic > Marine > Oceanic | place: Pacific Ocean | collected 2011-08-27 | reverse complement strand
GTATCTACTAATTATTTAAACACTTTTTCAATTGGTTTTGCAACACTGTCAAAAGGAATTTCCATTGGTTTTATCTTGGTTTCACCTCTAAGTTTCGCGACTCCTTTCGCAATAATTTTATCCCCTTTTTGAACGCCTTCTTGCACTACGAATAAATTTTCTACTTCTGTGATTATCTCAATACGTGAGGAAATGGCGAGGCTATCTTGCCCTACTTTATAAACATAGGTACTTCCCTGCTGCTCGTAGGTAGCAGTTTTAGGAACTACAACTACATCTTCATATACTGTTGGGATTTTAATTTCGCCACTGTTCCCATTGGTTAAAATCCGTGACGGATTATCAAAAATGGCTCTAAAAGATACGGCACCGGTCTGTGCGTCAATTTGAGAATTGATGGTTTCAATTTTCCCTTTTTCTTGATAGGTACTTCCATTTGCCAGCACCAAAATTACTGGAGGTAGATTTTTTATTTTTTCAGAAATAGTTCCACCTTCAGCATTTTGAATAAAATCGAGATAGTCCTTTTCATTTAAAGAAAAGAACGCATACACCTGGCTAATATCTGAAACAGTAGTGAGCGGTTGTACACTTGATGGACTTACCAAAGCTCCTTTTCTCAATTTAATGGAGCCTACATAACCATCAACGGGACTTTTAATATTTCCGTAATCAATATTTGCAGCAATGCTATTATAACTGCTTTTCGCCTGCTGTAGTTTTGCTTTGGCGGTTTCTAGCTGCACATTACTAATGATTTGTTTATCTACCAACGGCTTTAATTTATCTACTTCTACTTGAGCGGCGTTCACATTGGCTCTCGCAGCAGCCGCATCTTGGTTTAACGTTTGGGTTTCAAGCTTGAACAGTGTTTGACCCTTGCGTACTTTTTCACCTTCATCTACTAACACATCTGTTATATAACCAGAAATTTTTGCACGCACTTCACTATTAACAACCCCTTGTATGCTGGTAGGATATGTTGTAAATGCAGTGACCGTTTTGGTAGGTATTGTAATTACAGTAAAAGGCATAGGTCCTTTTGGTGCAGCCTGTTGCCCCTCTTCTGAGTTACCACAGGAGCTGATAAAAATGGCTAGAAGGAGTAGCGGTATAAGTATGGTGGGTTTTTTCATTTTTCCTTTTTTTACTTGTGTTCAGATTCATTTTGGAATGCAAACATTTTTTCTAACGTTTTTTGTAAATTTTCTATTTGCGTGGATAAATAGTCTTGAAATATCAATCCTAATGATTCGTTGGCTATAAATTTTTCTGGATTATTATTTTTATTGAAATGGTTGATTTTTTCTACTAGCTTAAACTCTTTTTCTACATTGTGATAATATTCCTGCAATGTATTGGTGAGATAAAACCCTGTTCCTCTAAAATAGCGCTTGCGATCCCCTGGTTTTGTGTAAAATTCTACATAATTAAGTTGCACTAATAAAGTGATATTTGTGGAGACAGAACTTTTACTGGCTTGGGTGATTTCAATGATTTGTTCAAAAGAAAACCCTTCGTCATTAGAGAGGATCATGATGGCATAAATTCTTGATGCCAATGGAGGTAGGTTGTGAGCTGTTTCAAAATGAAGCCCCGCCTCTTCGATTAATTGTTTTTTGTGTTCAGAACAAATGGCCATAGTAAATAATTATAGCGCAAAATTATAAATTGGTTCGGAACAAAACGAACTAAGCGAATTAAAGTTTAGTTAAAGTTCAAATTTTAGAAATTAGCATGCGGAGCGAAAGCTTGTAAAATGCAAAAAAGGCGGCAATTATTAAGCTATTAATTTATTTCAATTAGGTATGTTTTACATTTTTCAACATAATTTCGGTCATTTGATCTAGGTCAAATTTATGTTGCCAGCCCCAATCTTCGCGTGCAGCACTATCGTCGATAGTTTGTGGCCACGAGTCAGCGATTGCTTGCCTAAAGTCCGGTTCATAGCTAATTTTAAATTCAGGTTGGTGTTTTCTAATACTTTCCGCAATTTCCTCAGGATTAAAACTCATAGCGGCAAGATTGTAAGAACTATGTACCTTAATCGATTTTTCATCAGCATCCATAATACCTATTGTGGCTTTAATGGCATCCTCCATATACATCATGGGTAATGTGGTCTCAGCATTTAAAAAACAAATATAATTTTTGTGCTTCACTGCTTTATAGTAGATGTCTACTGCATAGTCTGTAGTCCCACCGCCAGGTTGTGTGGTATAACTAATAAGCCCCGGATAGCGTATGCTTCTCACGTCAATACCATATCTTTTATGGTAATATTCGCACCATCTTTCACCGGTTTGTTTACTAATTCCGTAGACCGTAGAAGGCTCCATAATGGTACGTTGTGGCGTATCTGTTTTAGGGGTCGTAGGACCAAAAACGGCAATACTCGAAGGCCAGAATATTTTATCGATCTTTTTATCGCGTGCGAGATTTAGCACATTAAAAAGCGATTGCATGTTAAGTTCCCAAGCGCGCATCGGAAATTTTTCTGCTGTAGCTGAGAGCATCGCCGCCATGAGATATACATCTGTAATTTCGTATTTAATGACCACATTTTGTACGGCATCATAATCCATCGCATCCAGTACTTCAAAGGGACCAGCGTTCATTAAATCTTCATCTCCTTCGCGTATATCACTGGCAATTACCTTGTGAGATGCGTATTTTTTTCTAAGAAAAGCAGTAAGCTCTGTGCCTATTTGTCCGCAGGCACCAATAATTAAGATTCGTTTTTTCATGTGCTAAAGATAACTATAATAGGTTTTTTCAACATAATTTTAACGTGAGCTTATTACTAACGCAGTATATTTGTTAAATGAAAACACGCTTGATTGTAAATCAGTTTTTTACAGTATTAGTCTCCCTACTATTTATTTCTTGCGGTGATTCTTCTGAAGAAACTCCAATTGAATCCCCGGTACAAGATACTTCCATCCACTATGGAAATGCAGCGTACAAACTTCCTCAACTTTCTGAAAAAGCACAAGAACAAACCATACGATGGTCTGTTTTTGAGGATTTTGAAAATGAAATGAAACTTATTAATGGCGCTAATATTGAGACGCTTTTAAGCAGTACAGATCGCTTATTAAAATTTAGCGACTCGCTATCTAAAACCGTTCCCGAAACCTTAAAAGATAAGGCCATTGTATCAAGATTAATAGTTACAAAAATAAGAGCTGGATTGCTACATCAAGAGCTGCGATTGTCCAAATTAGACTCTACAGAAATTCAAAAAAGCATTAAATACCTTAATATAGCTACTTCAAACCTCTTTACGCGCATCAATGAAAAATATACAAAAGAGGCGATTGATTTTGAACGAAAAGAGAATGAAGAAGCTGAACTCAAAAAGCAAAAGAAGTTTTTAGATTCAGTCTATCAAGCAGAGCTGAGAGATAAAAATAATTAAAGGCGTAACAAATAGAAAGTAACAGACACTTATAGAGTACTAAAATTAAATATTTAAACAATGAAAAACATAGTTAAGGGTGCTTTGGCGACAGCTTTATTTGCTGTAGCATTAACTTCATGCGATGACAAAGACAAAAAAATGGCCGGAGGGGAAGCCGATATTGAAAGAGGGATCATACTTTCAAATATGGATACAACCGTAAATCCCAAAGAAGATTTTTATAATTACGTCAATGGGAATTGGATGAAAAACACCGAAATTCCAGATGACCAGGTAAGTTGGGGAGGTTTCAATGTCCTTCGTAAATCTACCGATGCCGACGTTCTAGAAATTCTTGAAAAAGCAAAAGAAAACAAAAAATACGGAGCCGATACAGACCAAGCTAAAGCGTTGGCTGTTTTTGCCACGGAATTGGATACGGTTGCAAGAAATGAAGCGGGTATCACACCGCTACAACCTGCATTAGATAAGATTGCAGCGATGAAGAATGTGGAAGACTTTCAAGCGGCAATGACCATGGAGGCTACCACAATTGCACAGCCTTTTATAGGGGTTGCAGCTTTTAGTAACCCGAGCAATAGTGCGATGAATTCAGCTTACATTACACCGGGTGGCTTAGGATTACCAGATCGTGATTATTACACTAATACAGACGCCAAGTCTGTTGAAATTAGAGCAGAGTATGTAAATCATATCACGAGAATGCTTCAGTTTTTAGGTGATTCTGAAGAAAGCGCTAGAGAGCAAGCAGAAACAATTTTAGCTTTTGAAACAAAACTAGCAGAACCTAGATTGGATAAAGTAGCAAGTCGTGATTTCAGAAACTTCAACAACCCAAGGGCAATGGAACAGGTACAAAATAAGTATCCAGCCATTCAATGGGAAAATGCATTTAAAGATTTAGGCGTTTCCAAAAAAGTTGATACCGTTATTGTGATGCAGCCTAAATATATGGAAACAGTGCAGAACATACTTGCCAAAGGCGATGTTGATACTTGGAAAATGGTAATGCGTTGGCAAACCTTAAATGGTGCGGCGGGAATGTTGACGACCGATATTGAAAAAGCAAATTGGGATTTTTATAGCAAATATTTAAGTGGAGCAGTAAAGCAACGTCCAGCTGATGAGCGTGCTTTAGCAACTGTAAATGGAACTATTGGTGAAGCCGTAGGTCAATTATATGTGGATGAAAAATTTCCACCAGAAGCAAAAGCAAAAGCAGAAAAAATGATCGCCAATGTGATATCAGCATATAAAGACCGTATTATGAACCTTGAGTGGATGAGCGATTCAACGAAGACAAAAGCGGTAGAAAAATTAGATAAATTTACTGTAAAAATCGGATATCCAGACAAGTTTGAAGACTTTTCTAGCATGGCAGTTTCTGCAGATAAATCATACTATGAGAATATGCAAGCGGTTGCAGAATGGCAACTTAAAGACAATCTGGATAAGATTGATGAGCCAGTAGACCGTAAAGAATGGGGTATGTCACCACAAACTGTGAATGCTTATTTTAATCCGTTTAATAACGAGATTGTATTTCCAGCAGCGATTTTACAACCTCCTTTTTATGATTACAAAGCTGACGAAGCCGTAAACTATGGTGGTATTGGAGCAGTAATCGGACATGAAATTTCGCATGCTTTTGATGATAGTGGCGCCCGTTTTGACGCACAAGGAAACCTAGTAAATTGGTGGAGCGATAAAGACCTTGAACAATTTACGGGCCGTGGAAATGCATTGGCAGAACAATACGATAAAGTAGAAGTTTTAGACAGTGTATACATCAACGGTAAATTTACCTTGGGAGAAAACATTGGAGATCTTGGAGGTGTGTTAGCAGCGTACGACGGACTTCAAAAATTCTACAAGGAAAACGGTAGACCAGAAGATATTGATGGTTTGACTGCAGAACAACGTTTCTTTATGAGTTGGGCAACCGTTTGGAGAACCAAGCAACGTGATGAATCGTTACGTACGCAGGTGAAAACAGATCCACACTCGCCAGGTCGTTACAGAGCAACGGAGCCGCTTAAAAATGTAGATGCTTTTTACGAAGCATTCAATATTAAAGAAGGAGATCCTATGTATGTCGCACCTGAAAATCGTGTAAGAATCTGGTAACAGATATTTAAACAATTGAAATTAAAAGGAGCCCCATCGGGTTCCTTTTTTGTTTACAGAAGTTATAATGAATGAATAAACTCGTATTGCAGCACCGCTGCTAAGTTAACCGAATCTACTTGCTTGAATGTAGCATGAGTCGATTCAGTTTTAAACTGAGGCGCTTCTAACTGAAGCTTTTTTGCCATTTTAGAATAGTATACTTCTTTTACTGGATGTTGTGGTGTTACAGCGTTAAAAATGCGGCCAAAGGTTTCTTGCTTAATAATTTCAGTAAGTATTTGGATGCAATCATCACGATGAATTAAATTCACCGGCGCATTCCCACCCCGCAATTCTTTCCTTCCAGCTAAATAGGTGACAGGTTGCCTGGTTCCGCCAAAAAGGCCACCAAAACGCACAATAGCAGTTTCTATAAATGGTGCATTAAAAAACAATTGTTCTACTTGTACTAATTGCTTTCCAGCTTCGCTTTTGGGTTTGGGAATATCTTTTTCGGTCACGTCACCTTGGTGGTCATCATAGACCGATGTGCTACTTATTAAGATTACTTTTTCAACTTCAGATTTTTCAATTTCGGTTAGAAAATGGGTCATTTTAAGCACATGATCAGCGCCCGTATTTCTGCGAAGACCAGGAGGGATCATAACGACAAGACACGCTGCATCCATAAAAAATGCGCTCACTTCACCACGAACACCTGTTTCAGAAATTTCTAATGGAAAAGCATTAAAACCCGTTTTTTGAAGTTTTGAGGCTTTTTTGATGGAGGTCACAGAGCCTTTGACATGGTACCCCAACGTCATAAGATGCTGCGCAAAAGGCACGCCCAACCAACCCATTCCTGCTATTGCTATTGTCTTTTTCATTTTTAGTACCTACGTATTTGGGTATTTTTTTTGATTTCGCTCGACACCCTGAAAGCCACTTCAGGGGGACAGTAAAATAATTACCGAATAGAATCTTGCTTTATTTCTTTCAATTGTGAAACTGAAAAACTTCTATTTACAACCACCGCATCTGTAATTACAAATGGTTTTGGCATCATACCTTTAGGCCGTTTAGCAATAGCAAATTTTGGATGGGTCATCAAATCATACGAATATTCTAATACCTGAAATTGATCAGGAGCATTTATCGAGTCTGTCACGTAACGAACCACTAAAGAGTCATTTTTTGCCACATGAAAGCGTACTAAACCATTATGAAAACGCTCATTCACGAAATTCTTTGCATTTTTTGGTGTTTCCACCGAGTTTCCATTAAATGAAATTTCATCAAATTGCGTGGCCACATCGGTATAAAGATAGAGCCTATTGATAGTCCGTTTTGGGTAGATGGTAAAGGATACACTTCTTTTTCCCGCTAACACTGAATCGTTGTTCAGGGTAACTTCAAAAGGATTAATTGCAATAGCTGGAGCTTCTGCTGCATAACGATAGCCTGAATTATATTTGCTTCCTGCCGAATTTGTAACATAGGTATCAGCACTTTCAGGATTGTCGCCCAAGTATCCTTTCGTCCAATCGTCCAGCATTTTATCATACGTTAACCAATAGGATTTGCCGGTATCTGCATTTTGATAATAGACCAAACTGTTTGGTTTCTGTCTTGTTTCAGAAAAATCACTCTTAAAATGAGCACTAACAAAAAAGCCAATAGCTGCTATAAAACAGATAGCCGATAGTATATTTTTCCACTTAAAATATCCAAGAATAGGCCAAACTAATCCAAAAGTAAGTACCGTAAACACACAACTTATCACGAGCATTTCTAACCCTAATCCAACAGGAAAAAATTGGATGAGCGGTGCAAATAGAAAAATCGCAGGCGCCGAAAGTAAGGTCAAGAAAAGTAAGCTTGGCGATTCAAATTTCAGTAAAACCCAAAATGCTAACAAACCAAAAAACACAGGAATAACAAAATAGCCTGCGCCCTTTAAAATGATGAATACCGCCACATTTACTAACAACCAGAACAATAGTGGCGCAACATACATACTAGCGTGGCTCTCTTTACGCGTAAAATTTTTATAGATTTTAAATAGAATCGCTAGTGTAAGCAGCACAAAAAACGCAATATAACGATGCCCATTATAGGTAAAACCTTGTTGAATTTCGGCATATTGCGGATAGATCGTTTGGATTAATTTCCATCCAAAAAAGCCTATCAGTCCGCTTACCGTAAGCGCAATAAAAAACGAGGCAAAACCACGACCCACTAACCTGCCTTTCAATTTTCCGTTACTAAAACCGTAAAAAAGCAATACAATAAAAAGTATTGTGGCAATAACTAACATCCAAAGAATCCATGAAAAAGGGTAACTTATCATTTTTACAAAAGGCGCGTTTACATACACATAATCTTCTTCGGCTTTCAAAGTTTCTAGGTCTGCGTCTCCAAAATAGGCAAGTAATGGTAACAAGTAACTCCCTTGATGTTGCAGGGTTTCATCGTCTAGATTTTCAAACGTATCGTTCGCTGTGTGGTAGTCAAAATGGTCATCAATAAATGCAAAAAAGAAGCTGTCTATATCGCCTTCTTCCCTAAAAACAGTTGAATCTGTATCGTTGGGGAGCATTTTATAGATGCTGTACATGAGTGATGATGCGACTGGATATTCGGGATTTGCAGCGATAAAGTTTTTTATGAGATTTGCATTTCCTTGATTGCTTTCTAAAATCATATTGCTTGGGCCGCCACTTCCCCGCGCTTCAAAGTTTAAAACCAATCCTACGTCTTTTGCCCAAGGGTGTTCTTTTACAAAAAGTGTGGCACCATCGAGCCCGATTTCTTCAGCATCACTAAAAAGTACAATGATGTCGTTTTTTGGCGTTGCGCCATCCGCTAAATAAGCCCGCAAACTTTCTAGGATCGTCACGACGCCACTTCCCGCGTCACTCGCACCATAAGAGGGTACCATAGCGCTGTCATAATGTGAGAGGAGGAGCAGGGCTTTTCCATCATCGGTCCCTTTTATGCGCCCAATAATATTTTTTGGTTTTATAAGGTGCATGCCCGATGGCTTAGAAATAAGCGTGTCACCTTCGTCGAATTCTGAATAGGTAGATTCGGCAACATAGCCTTCTTGTATTTCAGTTTCAAGCCCTAAAATAGTTAACTGGGCTTGTAAATATTCCCGAACGCTTGCATGCGCTTCACTTCCGTAATAATGCGGTGTTTTGGTAATTTCTTGGAGGTGTACTCGGGCTCTTTCAGTAGAAAATTCAGTTGCTGGAGTAGAAGCTAATGTACCCTTTGTAGGCATCAAACTATAAAAACTGAAATAGGTAATAATAAGCAAAAGAAAAAAAGAAATAATGGCGGCGAGATTTCTCATGTATTGGTTTTTTGGTGGTTTAAAAGTACGATATTCTGCGTTTATGTTAGGCTTGCGCTAAAATTTCTATATACTATTTAAAAATACAGTATATTTAGTATTCTAAATTTCAAAGCTATGGGTATTAAAAGTTTTATGGGCAAACGAGCGAAGCAGCGAAAGGGTTCTGATGAGAACATTAGAGTTTCAGACTATATGAGTCGAAATCTCATAAAGTTTAAACCAGAGCAATCTGTATTAGAGGTGATGCACATTCTTGTAAAAAAGCGTATTTCTGGTGGCCCCGTTATAAATGATAAAAATGAATTGATCGGGATTATTTCTGAAGGGGATTGTATGAAACAGATAAGCGAAAGCCGTTATCATAACCATCCCATGGAAAACCTATCTGTAGAAAATCACATGATAAAGGACGTTGAGACGATTGATGGTAACATGAATGTTTTTGATGCCGCCAACAAGTTTCTTGAAAATAGGAGACGCCGATTTCCCATTGTTGAAAATGGCAAATTAGTGGGATTAATTAGTCAAAAAGATGTGTTGAAGGCTGCCCTTGAACTTAAAGGGCAAACTTGGAAGTAAATTTTTCCTGTTTCCTATAACACAGGGAAGATCAAAGACGAACGTCTACTTTTACAATTAGAAACCAATCATTTTCCAAGGCCAAATAGCCTTGATTGTAGACATAATTATATACCGCTCCAGCTTTAGTTACGTATTGGCTGGTATAGAACTGAAAATTAAAACCCTCCCGTTCTAACCTATCTTTAGAAATCTTAGTTTTGTCATTAGGATTGAGCGATTCAAGGATCCTATAATTTTTCCGAAGTCGGTTATTAATGTTGCGCACCAAGTTTTTGTTATCCTTGTTGAGCATATTATTATGCGCATTACGACAACCGTCGCTACAGAATTTTTTATCTGCACGACCTATAATCTTATCACCACACTCAGGACAGATTTTTTGCATAGGTTTAAAGATACTTAAAACTTAGATAGTTTTTTTACTGTTTGATTTCTTCTTCCTTTTCTGAAGTAATATTGAATCTGTAAATAGCTTCAAACTTTAAGAAAAACCCGCCGCTAATATCGGGGTTTAGTTGATTTCGGTCATCTCCAAAACTGAATGCGGACACCCCTAGGTCAATTTTATCTCCTGTGGCGTAGACTTCATAGTTATTACTCGAATACCCAAATTTTGCCCGTAATAAAACACTTTTCTCGAGCGTATTAAATTGCACATAACTCGCAAATTCCAACGAACTTAAATCAACATAACTTTGTGATTCTTCACTACCCCCGTAGAGCCTAAAACTTCGGCCAATACCAAAATAATCTATCCCATAGGTAATAGGCCCTTGCGTAAAATTAACGTCGGCCGCAATAGGGAGTGACATGTCCATTTCAAATTTTTTGTTGGGACTCAGGTAATACCAGCCTATAATGGGAGTGGTAAAAAACCCAAAAGCTTCCGAGGTGGCATACAAACCAAACCGATATTTTAAGTGTTCGGTTTTTTGGTATTTCAGCAATCCTAACCCTCCAAAATAGAAATCATCCCCATTAATTTTTTGAAAGTCTGAAGCTATTTTGGGCAATAAAATAAGGGTGCTGCTCCATTTCTCATTGTAAGTCGAGGCAAGCCCTAGTTTTAGGATGGTACTGTAGAGACTGGCAAAATTATTCTCGTCCACCCCAAAATATAAAACCTCGGGATTATCTGGATAGAGTTGTAGTCTATTCCGACTAAAACTGAAACCCGTTATAAATGCATGATTGTCATTTAATACAACAGGAAGTGTAAAATCAACTTCTAAAGACTTTACTGAAGTACTTTCATTGGTATCCACAAAATCGTTATTGAAGGTCTCTCCGTAACCAACCCGTAAAAGGTCAACATAATCTTGGGCGTTACAAAACAGGGGAAAAAATAGGAGGAGAATGCGTATATTTTTCAAAAAATTGATTTTAAATTCGTTTTAAATATACACGAATTTTAAATAGGAAAGCCCTTTCCTA
>Ga0207891_1001423_pt1 | contig 10918 bp, 11 predicted proteins | sample LinPmetageLP50_FD_184061 | JGI IMG/M metagenome (GOLD analysis project Ga0207891, IMG submission 184061) | Marine viral communities from the Pacific Ocean - LP-50 (SPAdes) | ecosystem: Environmental > Aquatic > Marine > Oceanic | place: Pacific Ocean | collected 2011-08-27 | reverse complement strand
CGCACCAACCGGCAATTCGGAAGCACGTAAAAGCTTGGCATTACCGCGCCAAATGGCAATCAGTAGCGATGGCGAGCGCTTGTATGTGGCGGCATTAGGCTCGGCAAAAATAGGTGTTTTCGACACCAATGCATTAGAAACCGATAGCTTTATTCCAACAGAATCTAGCCAAATTCAATTAGCCAATGGCGGCCCATCTGGCGTAGTACTCGACGAAGCACGTAATAAATTATACGTGCGCACACAATTTAATAACGGCATCGCGGTGATTGACCTTGATAATAATAGCGAAGTACAAACCATCGCCATGCATTCGCCAGAACCCGAAAATATTGCTCAAGGTCGTGCGTTTTTATACGACGCATTTAACACCAGTAGCCATGGCGATTCGGCCTGTGCCGGTTGCCACGTAGACGGTGATATCGACCATATTGCCTGGGATCTTGGCGACCCAACGGCGGTGACTCGTGATGTGCCGGGAAGCTGGTTATCCCGTACTGGCATCGCCATTTTATTGCCCACCAACTCAACCGTTAATGCGATTGAAACCTGCGCCATTATTCCATTCAATTTATTGCCTTGTGCCAAAGAAGAGTCGTTCCATTTTAATTCCCTCAAAGGCCCAATGCTGACCCAGACGATGGCAGGCATGGACAACCATGGCCCAATGCACTGGCGTGGAGATCGAACTGGAGGCGAAGCTTGGTATGCCGGTAAACAGCCTAACGATGGTATGTTCGACGAGCGTGTAGCGTTTGCCGGATTTAACGTTGCATTTCCGGGCCTGCTAGGTCGCGACTCCAAACTAACCGACGAAGAAATCGGCGTATTTACCGACTTTGCTTTGCAAAATACATTAGCGCCCAACCCGCATCGTCATTTAGACAACTCATTAACCGAGCGCCAAGCCAAAGGTAAAGAAATATTCTTTGGCGGCCCAGACGGCGACCGCCTAACCGACATCACTCGTAACTGCAGCGGCTGCCATATTACCGACCTAAAAGGTAACGAAGAATATGGCGTAGAGCATCCCGGATTTTTCGGTTCTGACGGCCGTTATGCCTTCGTATTTGAACCCGAAATGCTCAAGGTTCCACACCTACGCAACGTGTATCAACGCGTTGGCATGTTTACCCTGCACGACACCAGCGTACAAATGGAATGGGAAGGTAAAACCTACGACATGCCACACTTCTTCTTTCCATTTACCGACCCGAAAGAAACCGGTGATCAAATCCGTGGATTCGGCTACACCAAAGACGGCTCCGTCGGCGAAGTGGCCACCTTCTTACAAAACGGCGCCTTTATTGATTACGGCCCAATCACGTTAAACCTAGTGAATCCGGGTGGATTTCAACCTTACGTTGAACCCGGCACCTGGCCATCGGATTTAGCCGCCTATAACCAAGAAGGCTTCTTAAAATACGCCTACCTCGCGATTACCAACAGCGATTACTTTAGCGAAACCAACCCAGAAACCGGCGAGCCGGTAGGGCGCGAAGAACTCAGATCGGTTGAAGATTTTGTGATGGTATTCCCTAATAATATGGCACCCATTATGGGCCAACAAATTACCCTAAGCGCCAACACCAGCGGCAGCGAACTCGACCGTTTATTTATGATGGAAGAACGCGCGGCTGTTACTGAACCGCGCAAAGAATGTGACCTAGTCGCCCGCGCCGATGGCCTTGGCCTGCTATACGACCCCGCCAGCAACCAATACATCGCCAGCGACCTTAACCGCTACAGCCGCAGTGCATTACTGGCTTTAGCACCAGAAGTCACCTTCACCTGCGTGCCACCGGGTGACGGCCTACGCGTAGCACTCGACCGCGATTTAGACGGCTACTTCGACGCCATCGAACTCGCCGCCAACACCGACCCCGCCAACGCCGACAGCTATCCAGTAACCAATAGTTGGTGGAAAAACTTTTGGAACTGGTTAATTGGATAAAAAATAAACCGCAATAATAAAAAGCCCCTGCAGAAGCAATTCGCAGGGGCTTTTTACTATGCACAGGAGGCAAAAATCTCACTCTGTGCAAGTGTATCGTATGCGTGACGCACGTTACTGTAGGAGCGCATCTTATGCGCGACAGGCTCCTAGATTAACAACATTTACGACACATGCATTCAGCCGCCTCGCTGGGTATACTCTGGGCATAACCCGCGACGGAGCGCTGCTGTAAAGCGCCATAATCATAGCGCTATCATCAAACCGTCGCCTTGATGTCACTGAATACAACCCTAGCGAAATCATCAATGACTGATACTGAAGAACAAAAATTTCTAACCGACCTAGAAAAAAAGCTCTGGACCGCCGCCGACAAACTGCGCTCCACCCTCGATGCCTCGCAATACAAACACGCCGTACTTGGCCTAGTGTTTTTAAAATACGTGTCTGACTCGTTCAAAATTCGCCAAGACGAACTGATCAAATCATTCAAAGACCCAGCCAGCGACTACTACCTAGATCCAGACGACTTTGGCGGGCTAAAAGAAAACGGCGAACCCTGCGACGAATACCAAACCGAAATCAACATAGAACTCGAACAGCGCGACTACTACCTCGAAACCAACGTCTTCTGGGTGCCTGCCCAAGCGCGTTGGTCGTTTTTGCAAAACAACAACAAAGCCGTTATCGGCGGGGCAGAGCTCACCATTGCCGACGCCGCCGGTAACGAAATCAAAAAGAAAATCAGCTCCATTGGCCATTTAATCGACAACGCCCTAGACGCCATCGAAGCCGACAACAGCAAACTCAAAGGCGTGCTCAACAAACACTACACCCGTTTGCAAATCGACCAAGCCAAACTGGGCGAACTGATCGACCTTATCGCCACCATACCCTTTACCCACGCCAGTCTTAACGCCAAAGATATTCTCGGCCACGTATACGAATACATGCTTGGCCAATTTGCTCTCGCCGAAGGCAAAAAAGGCGGCCAGTTTTACACGCCAAAATCCATTGTTAGCCTCATTGTACAAATGCTCGAACCCTTCAAAGGTCGCGTTTATGATCCGGCCATGGGTAGCGGCGGCTTCTTTGTGCAATCCGAACACTTTATCCGCGAACACCAAGGCAAAATTGGCGAAGTCAGCATCTACGGCCAAGAATACAACCACGCCACATGGCAGCTTGCCGCCATGAACATGGCCATTCGTGGCATCGACTTTAACTTTGGCAAAGAACCCGCCAGCACCTACACCAACGACCAGCACCCCGATTTACGCGCCGACTTCGTCATGGCCAATCCACCCTTCAACATGAAAGAGTGGGACACAGGCGTTACCGATGACGACCCACGCTGGAAATACGGCAAACCTCCATCTGGCAATGCCAACTTTGCGTGGCTACAACACATGCTGCACCACACCGCCCCCAATGGCAGTGTCGGCCTGTTATTGGCCAACGGCTCCATGAGTTCGAACACCAATAATGAAGGCAGCATCCGCAAAGCGTTAATCGAAAACGACCTCATCGAATGCATGGTGGCCTTACCTGGCCAGCTATTTACCAACACCCAAATACCCGCCTGTATTTGGTTTTTAACCAAAAACAAAGGCCAACGCACCAGCGCCAGCGGCAGAACCCTTCGTGACCGCAAAGGCGAAATACTTTTTATCGACGCCCGCAATCTAGGCTACATGCGCGACCGTGTATTACGTGACTTTACTCAAGATGATTTAGAAAAAATCACCAGCACCTTCCATAAATGGCAAGACCAAGACGGGTACTGCGATGAAGCAGTTATGGCTTACGCCAAACGCGAGAGCGAAGAAACTGGCATAGATATCTGCCCAGAACCGCCGTACCAAGACATCGCCGGTTTCTGTAAAACAACAAAACTCGCAGACATCGCCAAACACGACTTCGTACTCACCCCCGGACGTTACGTCGGAGCCGAAGCCCAAGAAGACGACGGCGAACCCTTTGCCGAAAAAATGGCACGCCTCACCGCACAACTCAGTGACCAATTTGCCGAAAGCGCCAAGCTAGAAGCCGAGATTAAAAAGAACTTGGCGGGGTTAGGGTATGACTTTTGATTGGACGACGTTGGGAGAATACGCAAGAGTTCAGGGCGGATATGCATATAAAAGCAATGACTTTACCGAATCTGGAGTATGCCCTGTTCTTAAAATAAAGAATGTAAGAGTATGTACTGTTGATTACTCGGAGACTTCTTTTATTAGCGAAGAGATCGCGAATGATACTTTCGAATGGAGAACTAAAGAAGGTGATATTTTAATTTCTATGACAGGTTCAGGCCCAAATGCTCCGCAATCTTTAGTAGGTCGAGTTGCTAGGGTTTGGGGGGATGAACCTGAAGCATGGATAAATCAGCGTGTCGGAAGGCTTGTTTTAAACCAGGAAGATTTAATTCATCCAGATTTTTTGTTTTATATTTTGTCTTCTCAGAGTAGCCAAGACTTTCTAGTTTCCAATTCATCGGGAAGTGCAAATCAGGCTAATATTAGCGGAAAAACAATTGAGTCTCTTCCATGTCCTAAAATTGAATATAATCTAAGTGCAAATATAGCCAAAACACTTCGAAATTTTGATCAAAAAATTATACTCAACCGCCAAATAAATCAAACTCTCGAATCCATGGCCCAAGCCATCTTCCAATCGTGGTTTGTCGATTTCGATCCGGTCAAAGCAAAAATCGCCGCCCGCGAACAGTGGCAAATACTCACCGACGATGAACGTACCGAATGGCTCAACGAGTTACTTGATAAACAAGCCTACCTCAAAACCTGCTTGTCAGAACTCACCGCCAACGGCGAGCAAAGCGCTAGCGAAACCCTATACCTCAACATTGCCGCCATGACCGCCATCAGCAGCCGCAACGAAACATCCCTCGCCGACATGTCAGCCGACGAATTTGCCCAGCTGTACAAAACCGCCAGCTTATTTCCAGAGCAATTAGTGGCGAGTGAATTAGGGGAAATACCTGATGGGTGGGAGGTTACTAAAGTTGAAAGTATACTCGAAAGAATTAAAGTAAAATCTAGATACAAAAAAGATGAAGTAATACCTTATGGTAAGACGCCTGTTTATGAACAAGGCGCTGATATACTACTTGGTTTTCACGATGGAGAACCATCTATTATTGCTTCAATAGAGAAGCCCGCGTTTATTTTTGGAGATCATACTTGCATAACTCATCTTGCTTGTCACTCCTTTGATATATCGCAGAATGTGATTCCTCTAAGGGGTGCTTGTAGAGCAAGTATATGGACTTATTATGCTATCCGTGAATTACAAAAATTTCAGGAATATAGAAGGCATTGGTCAGAACTGATTGTGAAAGATATTTGTTTACCAAACAAAAAAATTACTGATAATTTTTCTATATTTTTAAGCAAATTGATTCTTAAAAAAGAGCAAATGGTTACTGAGAATTTAGATCTTACTCTTATGCGAGATACCCTTCTACCTAAACTCCTGACCGGCGAGCTTGATATTTCGGCCTTAACCGAACTAGCTGATATCGAACCGGACGTGATGGATGTTTAAAGTAATAACTATGTACATGCAATTTTCTGGCTTAAAGATTTAGTCGATTTGGAGGCAAGGGAATGACAATCAAATGTGCGCTGATTTATGACTTTGATGGAACGCTAGCAGAAGGAGACTGCGCCCAGCACGGATTAATGCCTGCGCTGGGTATTGATGATGTTGGAGCGTTTTGGAGCAAGGTCAAAGCCAGAGCGAAACAAGACGACAGCGATGAGATATTGGCCTACATGGGGCTTCTTGCCGCTAAAGCAGAAACGCTTTACTCGGCAGAGATGAGTGCCGCTAACTTGCAAAAGCATGGCGCTACTATCCCTTTGTTTCCGGGCGTGGATAGCTGGTTTGATCGTATCAATGCCTTTGCTCAAGAACAAGATATCGAATTGCATCATTACATTATTTCCAGCGGCTTGGATGAAATGATACGGGGCACATCTATCGGTAAACACTTCCGTATGATTTATGCCTGTAAGTATCATTATTCTGACGATGGCCAAAAAGCCATATGGCCCGCACAAGCGATTAACTACACCACCAAAACGCAATTCTTATTCCGTATCAACAAAGGCATAGACAACGCTTGGGATAACGAAGCCGTCAATCGCTTTATCGAACCCCAGCAACGCGAAATCCCCTTCGACCGTATGATCTACTTTGGTGATGGTGATACCGATATTCCATCAATGAAAATGGTGCGCTATCAAGGCGGCTTCTCACTAGCCGTGTTCGATCAAAAGAACTGGGCCACAGCGAAAACGCAAGGTAAAGTAGAAAAATTAATATCAGAAGAACGAGCTAACTACGTAGTTCCCGCTGTTTACGAAGAAGGCTCTCACTTAGATATTACTGTGAAAGGTTTATTGAAATTATTTAGGCGTAAGGCGGGTTAAAGTGTTTTAAATAGGGACATGAAAATGACTGACCAAGAATATGATTATCTACACTCACTACTCAAAGAGTTTATAAAAATAAAAGAATCGAAAGTGGTCAAAAATCCATTTTCTTTGATATTTGTACTGCTAACGACACCAGCCAACGCTTCTAAAGCTATATTTAATAGTGAATATGAAGCAGCCGCATTTGTCCGAGATTCTTTAGATACAATGCTTGCCGAGGGCTTCCCTTGCCGTTTGTCAATTGAAGAGTTTTGTCAGACGGTGGACGATATGGCCAGACGGATTAATAACTGGGAAAGTTCGCTATCAATCTTTTTTACATCATCTTTGGCTGCTTTAGCGTTGGGTGTATCAGTTTATGCTGAAGAATGGTCTCCCATTGTGGTAACTGTAGCGTTTATTTATCCATTTATTATGTATGGGCAGTTACGACTTAAATCTTACGCTAACTGTTTGCGCGACTTTTCGAGGAGAATAAAATTACTGGAAATGACTGACAATGTTTAAAATCGATTCAACCACCAATCGCATCACACCGCTGCAAGCGCATAAGTTCGGCGACTTAAACTTCACTGTGCGCAACAATTTGCAAAGGTGGCTAGTTAGTCATGTAACCCGTTTTGAAAATATTATGAAAGAACTGCTTTCTGAAGCTTGGCGTTTAGCACTAAGTAGTTGATTTTTTGTTAGTTTTTAGAACTTAAAGTGGTGATTTAGGGGTGTGAAGGATGGCTAATAATAAGGATATTATCTTTAGAACGATTGACGGTATAGTCAGGCCAATACGCTCTTCTAGCCGACCAAAGCATCATTACGATGTGGCAAAAACTTTTCCTACTAAATGTCCCGGTTGTAAAAAAGATATTTATTTTTATCAAAATGACCATGGAAGTAAAGTTTATTTTGATCAGCTCGGTGATCCGTGGCCTAAGCATAAATGTAAATTACTGCAGAGATATATTGAAATTGAGAAAAACAAAAAAAATAAAAGTAAGCAACTTAAGAATAAGACTTTAGGAGAGAATACTAAAGTTGATGTGTCTTCTCCAAGAGTATCAAAAACTAACTCTGTCGATGTTAATAAATCACTTTATGAATCAGTGGATCGCTATTTCGATTTTTCTAAATCAAATTTAGAGAAAGTGATAATTTTAAAAGAAGGAAAAGGTAGAAAGATTTTATATATTTTTAGGGTGTCGGGTCTTCATATTGACTATATTAAACGTAACGGAATACAAGTTTTTTTCGGTAATGTTTTAAGGTTAAGGCCCTCGGATAGAGATGTGATCAGAAAAAAGCATTGCGATATGCCAGTCTATTTGAAAAGTGAGATAAACGGATTGTTGCAGTTGGTAACACATATTTGTAGTGATGGTCAGATCAAAACATATCACTTTGAGGCCGAGCTGGGCTACAAAATCGAAAAGACCTTTGATGATGTGATTTTTAAGATTGACTAATAGTCTGACTGATTAATGCTCTTTGAGCATGAGAGGAAATGTTACATTGTTAAACGTATTCACATGCCTGGGTTGACGTTCGTCTTTCAATTGTCTTTAGATTAAAATTACAGTCTGGCATGTAAGTGAAAACGCTCCCTCTTTACGCAATATTGACAGCTATGTGGACGAAAAATACACCGATAATTCTCTAAAACTTACCTGAATCGCAACTAGATTGGAACTTATGATGAAACCTATCAAGAAATCGCCGTCTACTAGCTCCTCGTTTGCCGACTTTATGAACAATGCGTCAGCCTGCGAGAAGAAAAAGATATATAAAATTGTCTTGCGTCGTGTTGCAGAGCAGCAGCAAGCTATTATTGACCGCGCGAACGAAACTTCCGCCTGACGCCCATCATTTGGTTTCATCTGTCTAAAAACGCCAGAAGAGATTTACGATTGGTCTTTGATGAGTCTTCCATTGCTTGTCAAAAATTAGCCTAATCCTTGAACAAAGATGTTAGAACAATTGCCCGTGCAATTAAAAAGTTACAGGATGTCGTTAAGCTGATAAGGGTAGGTGCGGATGAAGATGGTTTCTGGCATATTCTACAGATATTAATACTTTATATATTCAGTAGGTAATACTTATGAAAAAAAAGCATACGGATTTCCGAACCAGAGAAGATGGCACTATATACCCGATAGATCTTGGTAAAAATCATATATTAAAAGCAACTGAGGCTTTTAATAAAGGAAAAATTTATCCTATTATTTGTCGGCAATGTAATGCTTCTGTTTTTTATTATGAAAATGATAATGGTAGTAAGGTTTTTTTTGACCGATTAGGCGAGCCTTGGCCAAAGCATTTGTGCAATAGCCTACAGGAAGAGAATAGAAAAATAAGTGCGAAGGTGGCTGAAAAGATTGCTAAGAAAAAATCTGAAAAGGAAAATTTGTTGCGGGCGCGACTGGAAAATAATCAAAAGACTCCTCTTCATTCTTTGAAAGCCATTGTAATCAAGGCTTCAAATGACAAAGGGTATCCTTTATTCCAATGCCAACTCTATGAGAGAGTACTCTTTCAGGTGATTGGTGTTAGTAATTCGCGCTATAGAGTCTATCAAGTAAAAGATATATTTGTAGACAGTCTCAAAAGACGAGAAGTCACCATGATAACCGGATATGATCTCAATATATCGGAAGAAAATTTAAAGGTTCTTCGCAGTAATTATTATGATATGCCAGTTTATATTGTGTCTTCTAATAAACATGGTGTGAATCTTGTCACGCACATACTAAGGGATGGTCATTTGGAAACTTTTCAGTTTTTAGCAGAGTATGGTGAGAGTTGTGAGAAAATTTTAGGTGAGCTGATTTTAGGATTCTAAAAATGGAGATATAAGATGTTTACTCCATTAGTGGTTACGTAATGGCCTTTATCGTAAATTTATAGGCTTGATTTTACCGATAATTTAGGTGACTTTTGGCAACCATTTGATCTAGCCAGTTTCTTGTTTCGAAACAAGAAACGTTAACAAGGTAAAGGCTATATTTTAAAACCACAAGATACATCTTATGCGCGATGTACGTTACTGTAGGGGCGCATCTTATGCGCGACAGGCTCAAGATTATGAGCATTTACGACACTTGCATTCTGATATACTGGCATCTACGACTACACCTAGAATTTCGTTTCATTTAGCCAAAAGACAAGTTTGTTATTTTCGGCTTAATCATGAATTCTTCATCCTTGATTTTATATTTGGCTGTATAGGTATATGGCGATTATTAAAAATAGTATCAATAAGGGTATTGATACTAGTGCGACTGTCATAATCATATGGGATAGAATTTTAGGCAGTAATTCTATCTTTGGGGCGGGAATATCTTTAAATCGTCGTTTTGCAATGCTAGGGTAGGTGAAGTACGTCATGTAAATAATTGTTTTATGAAGATATAGCGGAAACTCTAGATAGTTTACTTGTTCTTCAGGCGTAAAATGCGGACTTTTTAATAATATATGATCATATTTTCTACCTAAATAGCCGCAGATTGATATTGTACCGGCCCATACGAATATCCCAGAAAAGAATAATATGAATAGCAACGTCATCATAAAATCAAATAGAATTTGATCCATATTAAAAAAGCGTTAGAAGATCGTTTGATATTGTCATTTTATTTCCTCCAGTTTTTACAATCGACTATATACGTACGCAACCATGATTAATAACAGGATTGTTAAGGGAATAGTTGCTATGCCAACAGTCATGATTATGTAGGCGGAAATTTTTGGTATTATTTCTAGTTGCGGTGCCGGAACGTTCTTGAATCGTTTCTTTGCTAAAAATGGATAAGTAAAATATGAAAGATAGATTATCGTTTTGTGTAGGGTGAGCGGGAATTCGCGATAATTTAACTGTTCATCTTCGGTGAAGTAAGGTTTTTTAAACAGTATGGGGTCATATTTCTTGCTTAGATATTTTGATATTAATACCGTCCCAGTCCAGGCGAATATGCCTGCTAGTAACAATACGAACATTAAAACAATTGTTAGATCGAAAACAATCTTATCCATACTAAAATACCGATAGAAGGTTGTCTGAAAAAAGTCGATCTTTCACGCTGATAGATTTTGTCTTGGTTTTTGAAAAAATAGCATTACAGGCATCACTAATTCCAAGGGTATCCGCTAAGTCGCCATCCCCGAATTTGTTATAACCAGCACCGATGGCTTTCCCTGTCGCATAAGCGGTTACTGCCACCACGCTACCTATAGCTAGAGCCGCAACTAAGCCTAATGGACCAGTAACGAGCAGAAGAGTTACTGCATAACCACCGCCAATCCCAACTGCTGTTGCCATTAAGCTTTCAACCAATACAACACTCCGTTCTCTGGGGTTATCCGTTGTTGATATCGTATGACAACTGTCAGCCAAGCTCACGGCTGCCAGCACCAATCCGCCTTTTGCCGCGGCTTTTCCATAATCACCAATTTTACTAGCAGCATATTTGATATTGGCGGTTGGAACCGTGCCTTTGGTACGGGAAATACG
>Ga0207891_1001416_pt1 | contig 10967 bp, 10 predicted proteins | sample LinPmetageLP50_FD_184061 | JGI IMG/M metagenome (GOLD analysis project Ga0207891, IMG submission 184061) | Marine viral communities from the Pacific Ocean - LP-50 (SPAdes) | ecosystem: Environmental > Aquatic > Marine > Oceanic | place: Pacific Ocean | collected 2011-08-27 | reverse complement strand
AATTTTTATGTTGAATTCCTTTTACGGGATTCTCCCTGTATTTTTAAGTCTGAAAAATCCTGAAAATAAATTCTTGGTTTTGGATATAGATAAAGAAAATAGAAAAATTTCCAAAAACACTGCTCAAAGTAATGCTGAGAATATTACTTTTCGCAAATCCTGGCCAGAAGATTTAAAGGAATATCCGGTTTATATAATTAGTGAAAAACCTTCAGAAGAAATCGCTTCGGTATTAAAAGAAAGTATTTCCCGGAACGCTAATCAAGTGATTATTTTAACTTCAGAATACGAGAACCGGTGGCTTATCGATTTAAATTTTGAGATTATTTATCGACAAAATAATATCCTGGTTTTAAAAAGAATGGATTAAATGAAGTTACTTTTTATTAAAATATCTATTATTTTTGGGATTTTGTTCCTCTTAAATTCCTGCGGAGTAAAACGTTCCATGGAAGCCCGGCCAGATATTACCGGAATAGAAAAAATAGATACTACCAGAACCAAGATAGGCGACAATCATTATCGTTTAGGGAGGAATTCCCTTTATAAAAATAAACACGGAATTTGGGAGCTTTATATTGAAGGCAACGCGCTGGAACGTGGCGTAATTAGTGGAAGCTTAACCCGGGAGTTGATGCACAAGCAGGAAACTGCCTTTATGGACAAAATCTATGAGTTGGTTCCTGAAACCGGTTACCGTAATTTCTTAAAAAAAACAGTAGCCTGGTTTAACCGAAAGATGTATTTACACGTACCCGAAGAGTATAAACAGGAAATTTATGGCACCTCACTTTTTGGTTTGGAAAAGTACAATGATTTTGCACCGGCTTATGTGCGCATGCTCTATTTTCATGGAGCACACGATATAGGCCACGCGTTGCAGGATCTAATGCTGGTAGGTTGTACTTCTTTTGCAGCCTGGGATGATAAAACTGAAGACGGACAATTACTATTGGGGCGGAACTTCGATTTCTATGCGGGAGATGAGTTTGCTGAAGAAAAGATTGCAGCTTTTGTGAATCCAGATAAAGGTCATAAGTTTATGATGTATACCTGGGCCGGGATGATTGGTTCGGTTAGCGGTTTAAATGAAAAAGGCATTAGCGTAACTATAAATGCTGGAAAAAGTAAAATCCCAATGCAGGCCAAAACTCCAATAAGTTTGGTTGCCCGTGAAATTCTTCAATATGCGTCTTCAACTACAGAAGCTATAGCGATTGCTAAGAAGCGTGAAGTTTTTGTTTCAGAATCTATTATGGTCGGTAGCGCTTCAGAGAGCAAAGCGATCTTAATTGAAGTGGCGCCCGGGAATTTTGGAGTTTTTGAAGTTGAAAATTCTAATAAATTAATTTGCAGCAACCATTTTCAAAGTGAAGCTTATGCGGAAGATAATCGCAATTTAAAAGCCATTGAGGAAAGTCATACCCAATATAGATTTGATAAAATGCAGGAATTGCTTTCTGAAAAAGAGAAATTAAACCCAAAAAAAGCAGCTGAAATATTAAGGAATAAAGAAGGTTTGGAAGGTGCCAACCTGGGAATGGGAAATGAAATGGCGATAAATCAACTGCTTGCCCACCACGGCATTATTTTTAAACCTGAAGAAAGAAAAGTTTGGGTGTCAGCAAATCCTTATCAACTTGGTGCTTTTGTAGCTTACGATCTCGATACTGCATTTAAAAAGTTTGAAGAAGGAAATGTGTCAGGCAGTGTTATGCTTGCTGAAGAAAACATTGCAGAAGATCCGTTTGTAAATACCGAAGCTTATAAAGATTACGAAAAATATCGAAAATTGAGTGGTGAGATTACTGAAGCGCTTTCTAGCGAACAAAAAGTTTCAGAAAATGAAATTAAGCGATTAAAATCCTTTAATCCTCATTTTTGGGAAGTTTATAAACTTGCCGGGGATTATTATTTTCAGCAAAAAGAGTTTAAAAAAGCGGTGATCAATTATAAGCAGGCAAAAAGGAGGGAAGTGACCACTTTACCAGACGAGCAATACTTAGAAAAAATGATTAAAAAATCTTACCGCAAAATCTAAAATGACAAATTATTTTGATATAAATAAGAACGAGGAATTACTGAAAAAACAGCTAAATTACGCTTTAGCGAATTCTCCATTTTATAAAAAGCATTTTACAGATTGTAAAATTGATATTGAAGGAATTCAGTCTTATGAAGAATTCAGAAAAATCCGAATTACTACCAAAGAGGATTTGCAGAATTATAACGAGAAATTTATTGCGGTTAGAAAAGATGAAATTATAGATTATGTAACTACTTCAGGGACGTTAGGGAATCCGGTTAGTTTTGCCTTAAATGACACCGACTTGGATCGGCTGGCAGAAAATGAACGACTGTCTTTTGAAATGGTAGGAGTAAGGAAATCTAGCGTTGTGCAACTCACTACGACTTTAGATCGCAGATTTATGGCCGGGATGGCTTACTTCCTGGGATTACGAAAACTGGGCGCTGGGATTGTAAGAACCGGAAGCGGCTTACCCGGTTTACAGTGGGAATCTATACAGCGATTTCAACCTGATTTTTTGGTTGCAGTTCCTTCATTTCTGCTGAAAATGATCGATTTTGCTATTGAAAACGGAATCGATTATAAAAACTCTTCCATTAAAACTGCTGTTTGTATTGGTGAACCTTTACGAAATCCAGATTTCAGTCTGAATTCTTTAGGACAAAAAATCAAGAATTTATGGGATATAGAATTATTTTCTACCTACGCCAGCACCGAAATGGGAACCGCTTTTACCGAGTGTGAATATCATAAGGGCAATCATAGCTTACCCGATTTGATCTTTTCGGAAGTTTTAGATGAAAATCAAAATCCGGTAGAATCCGGTAAAATTGGGGAATTAGTGGTGACGCCTCTGCAAACTCAAACAATGCCTTTAGTGAGATTTGCAACCGGGGATATGGTAAAGTTTTACGCTGAAGTTTGTGACTGTGGTAGAAGGTCAATGAGAATTAGCACCCCTGTTGGGCGTAAAAAGCAAATGATAAAATTGAAAGGAACTACCCTTTATCCACAGCAAATCATCAATTTACTTACGGCTTTTCAACCTCTTAAAATATTTGTTATTGAAGCAAGTTTAAATGAGAATCAAACTGATGAAATCCTGATAAGGATTCCGAATGATTTTGCGGAAACTAGTAAGCTTCAGGAGCATTTGCAGGCTGGATTGAAAGTGAAAGTTAGCTTAGAAAAAACTTCCGTAGAAATTCTACAACAACTAAAATTTCCCAAAGAAAGTAGGAAACCAAAGGTTTTTCACGATTTCAGATAGATGTGAAAACTAATTTTTTAAATGAATGACAGAGTATTTTTTGACAATTATTGCATATTTATACGCAACCTTTTAGGGTTTAGTACATCTACTTAGAAACAACTATTATGAAAAAATATACTTTAATCCTGCTTAGTTTAATATCAGTTGTAGCATGTTCTAAAAATGATGATTCAATTCAACAAGAAATTTTACAAGCCGATAAAGTAATTTTTGGTGGCGTTTATGGTATGTGCGGTGGAGACTGCAGAGATTTGTATCTAATTAATAGCAAAGGATTATATAAAGATGCTGACAATACTTCGGATGAGTATGGGGATTGGTCAAATACTACTTTTGAAGAGAAAATGAATGAGGGGAAATTTAATGCAGCTAAGAGGCTTTTTGAGGTACCATCAAGTTTACTGAACCAAGGACAGGATGAATCAAAAGAGCTTATCGTTCAGTCCTGGGCTGATGTAGATTATTACTTATATATTGAAAAGGATGGTAAATCAAAGGAATTAATTCTGGACCATATACATAAAGATGCAAGTCCCGAGATTAAATCTTATTTTAAGACTTTTCTGGAAAGTTATAAGGAATTAGGAGGATATATGATTGACACTACTAATATTGAACGATACTATTATTAGTCAATATTTCTAAGTAGTAAGTTTAAATAATCTTCTTTATAACCCTTAATTGATGAGTATGTCTTTTTAGTTCAGCATTAAAAATTCCTGAATGATCAATACGATCAATACGAACTTTCCCATCTACATGAATAATATAATTATCGTTCATCATAATACCCACGTGATCTATTATTCCTTCTTTATCATCAAAAAAGGCCAGATCTCCAGCTTCACTTTCTTCAATAAAACTAAGCGGTTCGCCTTGTTTAGCCTGATCGGCTGAATTTCTATTTAATTGGTAGCCGTTTAACTTGTAGACCATTTGTGTAAGTCCGCTGCAATCAATTCCCAGCGGCGATTTCCCGCCCCAGGCATACGGACTGTTTAAATAGAGTAGTGCAGTTTTTACAATTTCCATTTTAGGTTTCTCCCCTGTAACTGAATGTCCTTCAAAATGATGGTTTAATAAACCAGTAGCATTAAGGGACGCGCCAGTAGGGATAGTAATAAGATGCCCGTTATGATCGGTCACGAAATCAAAAAGATCTGCAGAATATTTTGGAGTAGCCTGGTCTAACTGGAAATAAGTTTCTTCCGGTATTTTAAGTAATTGTTTATTTGAGATCCAGGCCTCAAAATTATCGAATGCAACACGAATCCTGCTCCATTGAGCACGTTCTTCAAGTATTTTAAAATGTTCTCCATAAAGAACCTGAGAGACCATTTCGCTATTATTAGATGTGGTTTCGCGAAGTGGCACAATGCTTAGGGGGCAAATTCCGTATTGCATTCAATAAAAAATATAAAATTAAGAGTTTCGCTCTATTACCATTGCAGATGCACCGCCACCGCCATTACAAATTGCGGCCGCACCTAATTTAGCATTATTTTGCTGCAATACATTTAGTAAAGTAATTAGAATTCTTACTCCGCTACAACCCAGTGGGTGACCAAGAGAAACAGCACCACCGTGAACATTGGTGATCTCGTCGCTAATTCCCAAAATCTTCATATTAGCCAGTCCAACTACAGAAAAAGCTTCGTTGAATTCAAAAAAATCTATTTCATCTTGAGCAACACCTGCGTTTTTAAGCGCTAAAGGCAAAGCTTTGGCTGGAGCAGTTGTAAACCATTTTGGCTCCTGTGCGGCGTCAGCAAAACCTTTAATGCTAGCCAGGATCTCTACACCTAATTCTTCAGCTTTTGCACGGCTCATTAAAACCACGGCACCAGCACCATCGTTAATGGTAGAAGCATTTGCAGCAGTTACAGTTCCGTCTTTACTAAACGCGGGACGAAGTGAGGTTATTTTATCCATTCTCACATTCTTAAATTCCTCGTCTTCTTTTACCACTAAAGGATCTCCTTTTCGCTGTGGAACTTCAACCGGCACAACTTCATTATCAAATTTCCCATTGGCCCAGGCCTGAGCAGAACGTTCGTAAGATTTAATGGCAAATGCATCCTGATCTTCCCTGGAGAATTGATGTTCGGTAGCACAAAGATCGGCGCAAACACCCATCGCATTATGGTCGTAAGCATCTACCAAACCATCTTTTTGCATCCCGTCTTCCATTTTTGCAGGCCCAAATTTCTGACCTTTTCTATGGTATAAATAATGCGGAATCAAACTCATATTTTCCATTCCACCGGCAACTACTATAGAATTTTGTCCCAGCATAATAGATTGTGCGCCTTGCATCACGGCTTTCATCCCGCTGGCGCATACTTTATTTACAGTTGTACAAGGAACAGTATCTGGAATTCCGGCTTTTAAAGCAGCCTGTCTTGCAGGTGCCTGGCCAACACCGGCCTGCACTACATTTCCCATTAAAACTTCCTGTACAAGTTCAGGTTTTAAATTAATTTTATTTAGAGCTCCTTTGATGGCAACAGCACCAAGATCGGTAGCTTCTACGGTAGATAAGCTACCCAAAAAACTTCCAATTGGAGTCCTTGCGGCGCTTACAATTACTACTTCGTTATTCATCATTTATGTTTTAGTTATTTCTTCTTTTGCGAATTTAGTGATTTTATAAGGAACTTAACAAGAGTGCTCCTTTGGCCGCTATTTTTTAGTACATTTGAGCAATAGCACGATTTATATGAAGAAATTCGTAAATAACCTGTATAAGAATCAGGCGTTATTTTACAAGGTATTTTTATTTGCGCTTACCGCAGTGCTAATTGTTTACCTGCTTCCTAAAGGTGGAAATTTTAAATATGAAATTCCTAAGGGAAAGCCGTGGCAATATGAAAATTTATATGCGCCTTTTGATTTCGCTATATTAAAATCTGAAGAAGAAATCCAGGATGAGCGCCAGCAAATAATAAACAACCATACTCCATATTTTCAGTTTAACCAGGAAATTCCCAATCAGGTAAAATCTGAAGTTCCCGAGGTAGTAACGGAAGTTTTTCCCGACTCTATTTTAAATAACAGAGAAATTCAAATTATTGGTTTTGTAAATGAAACCCTGGAAGGTTTCTATGAATATGGTTTATTACAGGACAACAACAGGTTAGAAGATAATCAGTTGGTTTATTTACGAAAGGGAAATGAAGCCTTTGAAATTTCTTATAAAAATATTTTAAAACAAGACCAGGTAAGGGATTTCTTAAATACTGAAATTGAAGAATCTAATCTTTCAGAAGTTGAAAATGAATTATTAGAAGTATTCTTCAATCTCATAGAACCTAACGTAAGTTTTGATAGTGAATTTACCCAAAGAGAACTTCAAAGTAAATTAGATAATATTTCTTATACCCGCGGTAATATTGAGCAGGGAAGTAGGGTAATAGCCCGGGGAGAAGTGGTAGAAGGCAATAAATATAATATTCTTAGATCGCTAAAAAACGAATATGAATCCCAGGTTTGGAGTGAAAGCAATTATAAGTGGATTATAGTTGGATATAGTGGATTGGTGGCGCTGGCGCTTTTAATGTTATTGTTATTTATTAGGAAATACCGACAGGAAATCTTTGAGAATAATGTTAAGGTAACATTTATCTTCTTCAATATTCTCTTTATGGTGTTGCTCACCACCCTGGTGGTTAATTTCAATATAGATTACGTATATGTAGTGCCTTTGTGTATTTTACCACTTACTTTAAAAGCCTTTTTTGATGCCCGTTTAGGAATGTTCACTCACGTGATTACGGTGCTATTATTAGGTTTTATTGTGCCTAACAGTTACGAATATATGTTTCTGCAAATTATAGCAGGAATTGTTACTATTCTAACCGTTTCTGAACTTTATAAAAGGGCAAATCTTTTTATTTCTGTAGGGCAAATAACCCTGGTTTATATAATTTCATACTTTGCTTTCACCGTTATTCAGGAAGGAAATATTGCCGATGTAGAAGGTGAAGTTTTACTAACCTTCCTGCTTGGAGGATTGGCCACTCTATTTGTGCAACCTCTGATTTATATCTATGAAAAGATCTTCGGGATGGTGTCAGATATGTCTTTGCTGGAACTCTCAGATACCAATTCAAAATTACTGAAAGAGCTTTCAGAAAAAGCACCGGGAACATTTCACCACTCTTTAAATGTAGCTAACCTGGCCGAAGCTGCTGCCAATGAAATTAATGCGAATGCCATGCTGGTTAGGGTAGGAGCGCTTTATCACGATATTGGGAAAATGAAAAATCCGACTTATTTCTCTGAAAATCAAACTTCGGCGGTGAATTCTCACGATGAATTGGCACCCAAAGAAAGCGCACAAATTATTACCGATCACGTAATTAACGGGATTGAAATCGCTAAAAAGCATAATCTTCCAGATAGGGTCATAGATTTTATTAGAACACATCACGGCACTACCACCGTTTACTTCTTTTATATGAAAGAGAAAGAGCAAAATGATAACGCGGTGGCAGATGATTTCAGGTATCCCGGCCCTATTCCTTTCAGCAAAGAAACGGCAATATTAATGATGTGTGATAGTGTGGAAGCCGCCAGTAAGAGTTTAAAGGAACCAACTGCCGGAGTGATAGATAATTTTGTTGAGAAGATTATTGATAAGCAAATGAAGGAAGAGCAATTCTTAAATGCCAACATTACTTTTAAAGAAATACAAGTGGTGAAAAAAATCCTTAAACGTAAGCTTAAGAACATTTTTCACCTCAGGGTAGAATATCCGGAATAGGTTTTTAACCTACTGCGGTAATTTTCACTTCCTCATCATTAAATTTAAAGGTATCTCCTTCTTCTTTTCCTTCCATTTCCTGGTAAATTGGTGCTTCAGTAGAAATTGCATACACGCTACTTCCATCTTCCATAGAAATTTCACCAATAGGGACAGAGATAAAATAATAGTTCTCGCTGGTTTCTACAACGCTTCCAAAACTAATTTTCTCGCTATAATGATCTGGATCTATGCGGCTTAAACTTTCTTTCATCTCACGGGCATCACTCAAACGACTTGCATTTTTTTCGAAATCGCTTAGTAATTCACCTTTATTATCCTCATCATAATCTGTTTTTACATCATTGGCCTCCATAGATTCTTTTATGAGGTCCATTTCCTTTTGATATCGTTCTATTTGCTCATTTACAGCATCTAAACAGTTTAAATAGAGTTCTTTTTTATTACTTACCATATTATTTTTTTTGTTGATTTTTTTAAAATTAATTAACCTAAACAGGCTACAAGAACATTTAGCAAAAGTTTAATAAGACCGGTTAATCTCTGTATAAGGCTGTAAACTTATAATGCTTAAATATAAGTCTATAAGCTTATAAAGAGTTAATATAAGGTTACAGACTAATATTTTTATTATATTTGAAATATGATAGCCGTAATCACAGCCGATTTAGTGGATTCTTCCAATTATTCAGAATCGTTTTTAGATGAAATTTTAAAAAATCTAAATTCAGAATTTGAAAAATTACATCAGGATTATGCCGAAAATGAAATTGATTTCGAGATTTATCGCGGCGATAGTTTTCAGGGTGTAATTTCAAACTTTCAGGATTCATTAAAATTAGCTTTGCGAATAAAGAGCCTTATTAACAAAGTAAAGTCGAAAGATCAAAAAACTTCAAGTAGTTTAGCCGATGTGAAAATTGCTATTGGAATTGGCAATTTCGACTATAAAGGAGATTCCATAGCCGAATCTAACGGGCAGGCTTTTCAGTTATCGGGAAGAACTTTAGACGAGATGAAAAACGATTCCAGGAAAATTCGTTTAAAGACACCGCTGGAAAGCTTAAATTCTGAATTTGAGGCAAGCTTATTTCTATTAGATGCGGTAATGGAAAAATGGAGCCAGGCTTCGGCAGAAGTTGTTTATTTTCTTTTAAAAGGAATGAAAGAAACAGAGATTGCTAAAATATTGAATATAAGTCAATCGGCGGTAAATCAGCGAAAAAAGGCTTGCGGCTGGGAAGCAATTTCGGTCTTACTGAAACGTTTTGAAAATGTAACCGCCCAGAGCTTTTAATTATGGAAGAAACTACATTAATCCTGCTTCAACTTCTCCTGGCACATATTTTAACCGATTTTGTGCTGCAACCCACCAAACTGGTAAAACAAAAAAGAGAGAACAAAGCGAGCTCCTGGTTTTTATATTTTCATTCATTCTTAGCAGGTTTTCTAACTTATCTTTTCCTTCAGCAATGGCATTTATGGTATATACCCATTGTAATTAGTGTAAGTCATTTTTTTATCGATCTATGGAAACTTCAGCATAAAAAAGATACTTTAAAACGGTTTTTATTAGATCAATTATGGCATATACTCATCATAATTTTGGTTTGGCTTTATCTTATTGAAGGCTTTTCAGAATTGATTCCTTTTGTTGCTGAAATATTTTCTTCACAACAGATCCTTGCAATTTTGATGGGATATTTACTGGTTATTTTCCCAACCGGTTTTCTAATTGGCAAAGCTACCAGCCGCTGGCATAATGAACTTGAACCCAATGGCCAAAGCCACAGCCTGGAAGCAGCAGGAAGGTATATAGGTATTTTTGAAAGGATTTTAGTGCTAACCTTTATTCTCACTCAAAATTTTTCGGCCATAGGATTTCTGATCGCAGCAAAATCAATTTTACGCTTCAGCGATAAAACCGATGCCAGTGCCAGAAAGCAAACCGAATACGTACTTATAGGTACATTAATGAGTTTTGCGATCACTATTTTAATAGGACTTCTAGTACGCTACTTCCTCTTCTAGAAGCTGGATATTGCTCTGTAAACGCTCTTTTACAATATTCATCATACGTTTATTTAAGGCCGAAGAATTCTCAATATAAGTAGCATATTCCTCTAAAGTGAATTGTCCTATTATAATACCTTTTAAACTATTTCTGAATTTTATATCCTTTTGGATTGCGTTTTCAATATAAATAAAGCGCTTTTCAAGCTTAAGTTCATAGAATTTGTTCTTGTGCTTTTTGGTATAATTTCTAAAGACTTCCAGTAACAATTCATCCTGAAGTTTGGCGATTGGCCGTAAAGTTCTGTTCTGAAATTGTTCGTCTAAACTCATGTTTTCTGAAACTCGGGCCGAAGGAATTTCTGGCCTAAGTGCTACTAATTGAAGGTCACGTGGTATCATAAGAACTGTGTTTTCTTAAATTTAGTAAACTTTAAACCTCAAAAGTCGGGCCTCATTAAAGACTTGTAAACTAGTTATAAACATTTCTACACGTTAAAATCGTCTTAATCGGCCTGCCTAAGCCTATTCTTCTTTTTATCTTTAAATGAAAGCCTGGATCAACCAAATTCTAAAAACATTAATTAGCCAATGATAATTTCAAGGAATCCATATACAGGAGAGGAAATTTCTAACCATCACGAATTAAGTGATACCGAAGTTGAAAAATGCATACAAAAAGCTCATTCCAGGTTTAAATCCTGGAAGGAAACTTCATTTGCCGAGCGCAGTAATTTAATGATGAAAGCCGCAAAAGAGCTTAAGGACAATTCCCAGGAATATGCAGAAGCTATTACCAAAGAAATGGGCAAACCTATTACCCAGGCTATTGCAGAAATAGAGAAGTGCGCCTGGGTGTGTGAATATTATGCTGAGAATGCAGAATC